>WNFD01000676.1_pt1 | contig 33940 bp, 34 predicted proteins | sample 5400491 | NCBI WGS metagenome assembly WNFD01 (sample SAMN13153343, study PRJNA577476) | soil metagenome | isolation source: 120 cm saprolite under Douglas fir tree site 2 hole 2 replicate 2 | place: USA:California | collected 2015-04-18 | reverse complement strand
CCGGAGGCCTTTCGCGAGCGCCTCCGTGCCGTCCTCGGCAGCGAGGCCCCAAGCCCCGATATCGCCGCGGTCGAGGCCGAACTGACCCGGCTCCACGCCGCTTCCGTCGCAGAATTCCGCGCGCGTCATCCGGAGGTCTCCTTCGACCTCGTCGGCTTTCACGGCCACACGATCCTGCACCGCCCAGCCGAGCGCCGGACCTGGCAGATCGGCGACGGCGCGCTCCTGGCGCGCCTCGTCGGCGTTGATGTCGTCGCCGATTTCCGCAGCGCCGACATGGCCGCCGGCGGAGAGGGCGCCCCGCTCGCGCCGCTCTACCACGCCGCGCTCGCCGCCGATTTGGCAAAGCCGATCGCGGTTCTCAACCTCGGCGGGGTCGGCAACGTCACCTGGATCGGAGATCGCGCCGACGACATCGTCGCCTTCGACACCGGGCCGGGCAATGCGCTGATTGACGATTGGGTGCGGCGCCACACCGGCAGGGCGGCCGATATCGACGGCGCGCTGGCGCGGGCGGGACGGGTGTCGGCCGCGCATGTCGCGGGCTTTGTTGCGCATCCCTATTTCGCGCGCAAACCGCCGAAATCGCTCGACCGTGACGATTTTCAGGGCACCATCCCCGACGATCTCGCCCTGGCCGACGGCGCGGCGACCTTGACCGAGATGACCGCGGCGGCAGTCGCGGCTGCGATCCGGCACTTTGCGGCACCGCCGCGCGAATGGCTGGTTTGCGGCGGCGGCCGGCGCAACCCGGCGCTGATGGCAGCGCTCGCCCGCCTGCTGCCCGTGTCGGTGCGCCCGGTGGAGGCTGTCGGCTGGGACGGCGATGCACTCGAAGCCCAGGCGTTCGCCTACCTCGCGGTGCGTTCGGTATTGGGCGTCCCGCTGAGCCTCCCCACGACGACCGGCGCGCGGCGGGCAATCAGCGGCGGCCGGCTGTTTCGAGTTTCCGGTTGAGGATGTCGGAGGACCAAGATGAACGCCATCGTTCGACCGCTGACTGAGGCTGACCTGCCGGCGGCGCGGCGCATCAGCCGCACGGCGTTCGGCACGTTTCTCGGAGCGTCGGACCCGGAGAATTTCTGGGCCGACCGCGACCTGGTCTATGGCCGGTTCGGGGCGGAGCATGTCGCCAGTTTCGCTGCGGAGGCGGACGGCGAACTGGTCGGGTCCAATTTCGTCACCAAATGGGGCAGCGTCGGGTTCTTCGGGCCGCTGACGGTTCGTCCCGACCAGCAGGGGCGTGGGATCGCGAAAGACTTGGTCGAGGCGGTCAGCGCGCAGCTCGACGCCTGGGGCACTCGCCATTCCGGCCTTTTCACCTTTGCGCAAAGCCCCCTCCACCTGGCCCTCTATGGGAAATTCGGGTTCCACGCCCGCTTCCTGACCGCGATCATGACGGCGGCAGCGCACGCCGGTGGAGCCGCCGTGCCCTTGTCGCGCTATTCGGCGCTATCGGAGAGCGAGCGCCAGGCCGTGGAGAGATCCTGCCGCGAGCTGACCGAGGAGATCTACGAGGGGTTGGACCTGGACGCCGAGATCCGCACCGTTGCGGCGCGCAATCTCGGCGACACGGTGCTGCAGTGGGAGCATGGCGGCCGTCTCGCCGGCTTCGCGATCTGCCATTGGGGGCCGGCGAGCGAGGCCGGCGAGGGGTGCTGCTTTGTCAAGTTCGGCGCAGTCCGGCCGGGCGCGGGGGCGGAAGCGCGCTTTGCCCGGCTGCTCGACGCCTGCGGTGCGCTCGCCCTGTCGGTCGGGATGCCGAACGTGCTGGCCGGGGTCAACCTGGCTCGAGAGGAGGCCTATCGCCACATGGTGGCGCGCGGTTTTCGGGCTGAAACTCAGGGGGTGACGATGCACCGGCCCAACGAGGCGGGCTACAGCCGCGCCGGGATCTACCTGCTCGACGACTGGCGGTAGCCGACCGGGCCGCCGAGGCGAACGGCGGCCGGTTGTTTCCGGCCGCCGCCCGAGCCCGGTTATTTGACGACGACTGTGCCCTCCATGTGCGGATGCACCGCGCAGATGTACTTGTAGGTTCCCGGCTGATCGAAAACAAAGGTGTACTTCTCACCGCCGTCGATCGCCTGCGATCTGAAGCGGCGCGGGGTGTCGATGTTGACGATGTTGTGCGGCTCTTCGTCGTGGTTGTTCCAGGTGACCGCGGTGCCCGGCGCGACCGTCATTGTCGCGGGGACAAATTTGAAATTCTCGATGAGGATTTCGGCCGAACTGGCCGCCGCGGGCTGCTGGGCGAGCGCGCTGCCGGCGATCGCCAGCAGCACGGCGCCGGCAGCGGCCGCGAGTGCCCGCTGCATTATAAAATTGGTCATGGGCCAGCCTCCCGCCTAAGCCAGCGTCACATCGGTGACGGCGGCACCCTTTGCGGGAGCGACATTGATCTCGCGGATGCCAATGACGCTCCTGAGCTTGTCTGGCGCGACCTTGAGCGGTCCGGGGGCCGGGCCGTTGCCCGCTGTCGGTTGCGGGAAGGCGGTCGACATCGCGGTGCGGAACGACAAATTGCCCTCGATCTTCTGCACGATCTGGTGGATGTGGCCGTTGAGCACGGTCACCGACCCGAACCGCTTCATGTAGGAGAGCGCTTGCGGCGCATCCTCGGTCGCCCAGCCCCATTCCGGATAGATCGGCCACATCGGGACATGCGTGAACACGACGATTGGCGTGCTGGCGCTGCGCCCCTTCAGGTCCTTTTCGAGCCATTCGAGCTGCTCGGCCCCGAACCCGCCGGCTTTGGCTTTTTCGAAGGTGAGGACGTTGACCATTCCGACGAAATGGACCCCGCCCTGGTCGAAGCTGTACCCGCCGCTGGGTGTGGCATTCTTCTTGGAGAAGCGTTCGAAGAACTGCTTGCCGTCGTCGCCGATCACGTCGTGCTCGCCGGGGACGTAATGGGTGTCGTACTTCAGCCCCTTCATGATCTCGGCGGCGGTGTCGAACTCGGCCGTCTTGGAAAGGTGGCTGACATCGCCGGTGTGGAGGACCATCGCCGGCTGTTTCGGCAGGTTGTTGACGCGTTCGATCGCCGCCTGGAGCGTGGCGTTGGGGTCGGGATTGGCCTCCTTGTTGAACCCGATATGGCTGTCGCTGATCTGCACGAAGGTAAAGCCGTCGGCGGGAGCCGCCTGCGCCTCGCCACCCAGCCCGAGGCTCTTCGGCACGCCGCCGACGACTGTCCACACCAGACCGGTACCGGCCCAGGCCATGCATTTCATAAAGCCGCGCCGCTTGAGGTCGGGTCCGTTCGGGTCGTCGTGACTGATTTGGTCGGTCATTGCTCGCTCCATCGTCATCAGGATGTGATGGTGCGTAGACCCGGCGCGGCCGCGGTTTATTCACGTCCGCGCAAAGAAATTCGCCGAGTCGGAGCGACAGCCTGACCAGTGGTGCCCGGCATGGCGTGAATTTTGACGGCGAGGGCGCGCTCTACTTCGATGACTGATCGGCGGCCGCAGAGCGCGCCGCTGCCTCGCCCTCGAACGCACAGCATCCGATCAAGACAGCGGCAAGAGCGAAGCAGATGATCCAAGCCGCAACGACATCGCGCCAGCCCAGGGCGAAGGCACCGGGGTGGTACCACATGGCCTTACCTCTTCGAGGCTACCTCGTGGACGATCGGCTTCTGCGACAATACGTAATCGGCGACGGCATCGAGGTCGGCCGCGCTCAGATGCTTGATTCCGTCTTCGATCGCCTCGCGCATGGCGCCCTTGACCTCGCTGCCGTCCGGCGCCGCACGGGTTTTCAACAGCGCTACCAGCTCGCTCCGTTCCCACCCGCCGATGCCGGTCGCGGGGTCTGGGGTGATGTTGGGAACCGGCCTTCCGTCGGGACCGTCTTGGGTGCCGGAAAGCTCGCTTCCATGGTCGCGCGCGCCAAGAAAATTGCGGGGGGTATGGCACTCGCCGCAATGGGCGAGCGCGGTGACGAGATAGGCGCCCCGGTTATGGCTTTCGGTTTGGGCGGGATCCGACCGGAATGGGCCGGGCTCGAAGAACAACAGCTTCCACGCGTTCTGCAGAAACCGCCAGGAGAACGGGAAGGACACGTCATGCCGCCGGTTCGGCTGTCCGACCGGCGGCAACGAAAACAGGTACGCCTTGATCGCCAGCGCATCCTCGTCGGTAATTCGGGTGAAGCTCGGATAGGGGAATACCGGGAAGTAATTGGCGCCGTCCGGGCGGACGCCCTCGCGCAGCGCTCGCAGAAAATCCGCGTCGCTCCATCGGCCGATCCCGGTCTGCCGATCCGGCGTGATGTTGGGGCTGTAGAAGGTGCCGAACGGCGTCGCCAGCGTCCGTCCGCCGGCAAAGGGCGTGCCGCCCGGTATCGTATGACAGGAAACGCACCCGCCCGCCTGGACGAGGTAGGCGCCGCGCGAGGCGGCCTCGTTCGGCGCAGCCGGGGCTTCGCCGGCCACCGCAAGCGTGAGAACAACCGCGGCAGCCAGCTTACGTGGCGAATGAACCATCATCACTCGATCGGCTTGCGGAATTCACGATGACAGGCGTCGCAGGCATCACTGACCGCTTGGTAGACGCCCACGATCACTCCCTTGTCGCCGCTCTTCACCGCCGGGGCCAACCGGTCGGCGGCGGCCAGAACATCCTGGACAAGCGTATCGACACGCGGCTTGGCAGCAAAAATCTCCGGCTTGATCCGACTCTCCCCGACATCCGACCCGGGCGGAAACAGGCCCGCCAACGTGCTGGCCAGGGCAGCGACACTCTCTGCCGCGGCGACGGTGTCCGGGCCGGGCTCGGCCTTGCCCCTAGCTACCCGGCCGACGGTGCCGTAGAGCGCGCGACCCATTCGCTTCATCGTGTCTTCGCGCAGGGCAAAGGCGGCTTTGCCATCCTCCGGTCCGGCCGCTCGGGCAGCCGTCGCGAGCAAAATTGCCGCGCCGATCGCCGGCAATAGAAGCCGCGGCAGCCACTGCATATCGGCCCACTCCACCCTGGATGTCTCTCGCTGCTAGATCCCGGAGGCGCGGTATTTATTCGCGGATTCCGGCCCGCAATCCCGCAGTGGCCGCTGCGCTGGGCTCGCATGAATAAAACGGGAGGGACGGTGATCTCGCTCGACGTCCGGGTGACGATCCGCACTCGGCAGGGAGGTTGTGATGAAGGCGCTCCGTTTCCGAATGACGGCGTTGGCGATTGCCCTCGCGCTGGGCTCAAACACGATGGCCAAAGCTTACGCTGGCGATCGAGCCGCGGGCCAAGGGCCGCAGCATGCCGTGCAGGACGGCTACGACCAGATGACGGCACAGTCCGACCTCGTGGCGCTGGCCGAACTGCTTATCCTGGGTCTCGCTCTCTTCGACGGACCAATCCCCGCTGCCGACCGGTGCCCTGGATGTGCCGGACATGTTGAGCAACGGAACCGGATTGGCCACGAACGCTAATGACGCGATCGTGCGCCCGCGAACATCATGGTGGATCAGGCTCCGATGCAACGATTTGCGAAATGGACGCGGCGGGCCCCAATCCTCGCCGTGATAGGGATCTTGGGGGTTGTGGCGTTGACGGCGGCCTGCAGCGCGATCCCGAGCGATGCTGACGCAAGGCTCATACAACAACGAGCGAGCCCGTACGGCAATGGCTCTTGCTTCTATTCCGACGTCTCAGGGGCCGATCGGATCGTGAATGGCCGTGTGTTCCACTGGTGCGGCCCCAAACCGAAACCGCTGAATTGAGAGGCCGCACCGGGTGAGAACGCCGCGCGTCACTGCTTGCGGTAAATCACCCACTCGCCATTGTCGTCAGTGAGGAGGCCGGCCTTTCGGGTAAGTTGTGATTCCGGCTCTGGGATGGTGGCCATCGGCTGTCCAATGCTGCAGCCCATCAGGCCGATCACACTGGCGACAATGGCGGTCCTCACGATGACCCTGTGGCTCTTCGTCATGCGATGCTCCTCGTCGGACACAAGTCAAAAGCGAACTCGGGCGCCGGTCCAAGCTGCAAGGATCGGGTGGAACGAGCCGCCCAAGGTGCGATTGAGCGTTTGATACGCAGCACTGGCGAACAGCTCGGTCGAGGCGGAATCGATATTCTGCACCAGTGCAATGGCGTAGCTTTTGGCCGTGTCGCCGGCGAAGGTAACCTCGTCCTGCTTGGCGAAATCGACGCTGACGGCAGTACGGCCGAATGGGAAGAAATCGTGCTGATAGCCGAGCTTTGTGTAGAAGAGGTTTGGCGAGAGCTTTTTGCCCAGCGGATCGAGATAGCGCGGGTCGCGCACGCCGCCGGACATCGTGAAGCTGATTCCGCTGTCATGCAGCACCGAGAACGAGCCGTCGAAATGGCGGCTGCCATTCGGCGTCACATCTGCGAGGCTCGGCCCGTTCGGATTGGCGTTGGTGCCGCCAAGGCTCGCCCCGCCGATAAACCCGGCCGGCACGCCGGCATAACCCAAATTGGCGGTGGGCGTGTGATTGCGATGGGTCGCATCGGCGCCGGCGACCGCCGCGATCACCCGGAATTCCCCGATGGTGCGCCCCATGCGCAGCGCGCCGTCATACGAACCGCCGTCAACATAGGAGGTGGAAAGCTGCAAGCCTTCCCACACCGGCGTGTCATAGCGGATGCGGTCGTCGCGCCCCAGCCCGCCAAAATTGTTGAACACGCTGCCGACCGCCGGCCCGAAGGCCCCGTTGGGCGAAAGGACGAGCTTGCGTCCGGCGCCGCCCGGCACGAGCGCCGCGCCGCGCTGGCGGAACGCGAAACCGCCATCCTGCTCGGCGATGCCGACGTAATGCCCGATGAAGGTGCCGGAGAGATCGAACTCGTTGGTCAGGTACGACGCGGTGCTGCCAAACCCCAACCGCACATCGCCCCAACCGAGGCCTGCGACAAAGAGCTCGGCCTGGCGAATTGTGGGAGAAACGTTGGCGGCCGCTTGCGGCAGATTCTGGGTGATGGTCTGCTGGTTCGACAAGTTCGGGCGGATCTCCATCTCGAGATTGGTGCCGAGCGTCGTGTCCGGCGCGACCCGCCCCTCGCCGACGAGCCGGAATCGGGTCGAGGAGATGATGTTATCGACATTGCGGATGGCATTGCTCTTGCCATCGTTGCCGTAAAGCAACGCTCGGTCGACCTGACCGGAGAGGCTGACCTTTATTTTGTCGCGCGCCGAGGAGATCGGAGCCGCTGGCTCGACCGGTGGAGCGCCCGGCGTGCCGATCCCCGATGCCGTGTTGGGCGGCCCGACCGACCGGCCAGGGAGATTGCCCGGCTGCTGGGTGACCACGACATTGCGCGCATCCACGGCGGGCACACCCGGAGGCGGTGCGACTGCGCTCTGACCGAGCCGCTTTTGCAACTCTTCGATCTGCCGCTTCAGTCCGTCGATCTGCACCTGGTCCTGGTCGAGTCGCGCACCCAACCTCTGCAGCAGCGTCGTGACGTTTTCGGCCGCTTGTGCCGGCAGTGCCCACAATAGACTCGCCGCGACGCCGCCGCGGACCGCCATTCGCACTGTATTGCCGCCGCTGTGCCGAACCTTCGTCCTGATCTCGTGCCTGCGTGGTGCGGTCGTCGCTTTGTTTGTATCGGTCACTGCCAGCCCCCAAAATGCATATTGGTGCTGGTGCCGGATCGATGTCGGAGTGGATTTATTCGCAGCGAAAAAAAATCGTAACTACGCGGAATAAACCGTGCGTCAAACCGATCCCTGATCAGTTTGACTTGTGCGGCTGCGGGCCACTCGCAGTTGAGGTCAGCGCCTTTCGTAATTCAGTCGAGAATAAATCCGGTGCGATCGGGGTCTCGTCGGTGGGCCACGCATATGAAGGCCGGCCCACTGACACTGATCCGAGAGGTATAGTGATGAAAACCATAATGCTTGCCGCTGCGGCGATGACATTGGCGGTGGCCGTGAACGCGACGGCGGCTCTGGCGGAATCGCCGAAAGCCGGTGGCTACGCGATGTACCAGACCGCTGAGATGCAGCCGCCCAACCGAGCGATGAGCCCGCGATATGTGTGGCAATACCATTACGGCAAGAAAGCGCAGTTCGAAGGTCACTGGGTATTGGCGCGCTGACCGGACGGTCGATTGCCGAGCACGGCCCGCCCGGATGCCTGCTTGCGTCGGGGCGGGCCATGCGTGGCCAACACGGAGGGAGGTCATGCGCACCATCGATCACGGACTGTCGTGGGCAAACAGAACGGAGGCGTTCCTGCCGATCGCGGGGACGCTGACCGCACTGGCTGTCCTGCTAATGATCCTCGTTGCATGAGGCTGCGGATCTCAGCCTCGCTTCCGCCGCGCCCCCGCCGGTTCGTTCACCTCGCAAAAAATTTTTGCGGGCGCAGAATAAACGGCGTCGCGATCCGATCTTGTCTTGTGGCGGCGCCCGCCCTCCATGAGTTAAACCGTAGGCTGGCGAATGATCGGGTTGACGGGGTGACGTGGCGGGTCCATCGGGTGACGATTCGTTTGAGGCGGTCGTGCTGCCGCATCTCGATGCCGCCTACAATTTGGCGCGCTGGCTGATGCACGACGCGACGGCGGCGGAGGATGTGGTGCAGGAGGCTATGCTGCGGGCGCTGACCTATTTCGCGAGCTTCAAGGGCGTCAACCCGCGGGCCTGGCTGCTGCAGATCGTGCGCAACGCCGCCTATGCCTCGGCGAGCCTCGATCGCGGCGTGCAGTTCATGCCGATCGTTGCAAGCCCGGAACCCGGCGCGGTCGCCGCCGAGGACCTTGTCTCCGCCGCGGATGATCCCGAAGCGGCGCTGATCAAGACGCGCGGCGAGCGGCAGGTGCGGGAGCTGATCGCGGCCTTGCCGGTTGAATTGCGCGAACCGCTCGTGCTGCGCGAATTGGAGGAGCTGTCCTACAAGGAGATCGCCGAGATCACCCGGATTCCGATCGGCACCGTAATGTCGCGGCTGTTTCGCGCGCGCAGGCTGCTCGCGCAGACCGTCGCGAGATGTGAGACGACATGAACCCGGCGCCCGACTGCGACAAGGTCCTGCTCGTCCAGGCCGAGCTCGACGGCGAGCTCGGCGCTGCCGAAGCGGCGGCGCTCGCGGCGCATCGGGCGCAGTGCCCGATCTGTGAGGCGGCCGCCGCCGAGCTGGTGCATGCCCGCGCGCTGATCGGCGACGGGCTTTATCAGCCGATGCCGGACGATGTGCGCCGCCGAGTGATGGCACAAATCGCCGCCGCTCAGGCCGCGCGCCGCCCGGCCGATTCGTCGCGCGGCGCCTCGCCGCTGCTCGGCGGGTGGCGCCAGTGGTGGTCCCAGTGGCGGTCGACCGCGGGGGGCTTCGGCCTCGGCGCGGCCTGCGCCGCCGCCCTCGCGGTGCTGGTGGTCGTCCCGCGCACGCCGGATTTCGCCGAACAGATCGTTGCCGGCCATATCCGCGCCTTGCAGCCCGGACATCTCGAAGACGTCCCGTCGACCGATCAGCACACGGTCAAGCCGTGGTTCGACGGCCGCATCGATTTCGCCCCGCCGGTCAAGGATCTCGCGGCGCAGCGTTTTCCGTTGCGCGGCGGACGGCTCGACTATGCCGCCGGCCGGCCGGTCGCCGCGCTCGTTTATCAGCGCGACAAGCATGTGATCGACCTGTTTGTCTGGCCGGCGGCGGAGAGCGCAGCGCGGCCGGCGGAAAGCACCGAGCGCCAGGGTTACAACGTGGTCCACTGGGCCCAGGACGGGATGGTTCTGTGGGCCGTGTCCGACCTCGAGGCGAGCCAGTTGCGTGAATTCGCCGAGGATTGGCGCAAGGCTGGCCACTAGCGCCTTGACCTCGGCGCCACCGTCGCGTCGAATCGGCGGATGGCATTCCTCCTGGAAGTCGTATGATCGAGGTCCGCGGTCTCGCGAAATCCTTTGGCGATCTGCGGGTTGTTGAGGACGTCAGTTTCGTCGCGCGTGACGGCGAGATTACCGGTCTGATCGGACCGAACGGCGCCGGCAAGACGACGATGTTTCGCCTGATCTGCACGGTGCTGCGGCCGAACCGTGGCACCACGCTGATCGACGGCATCGACAGCCAGAAGGATCCACTGGCGGTGCGGCGCCGGCTCGGCGTCCTGCCCGACCTTCGCGCGCTTTACACGCGGCTGACCGCGCGCGAGCACCTGCGCTATTTCGGCGAGCTGCACGGGATCGGCCGCGGCGAGCTCGCCGCGCGCATCGAGGAGCTGGTCGCGACGTTGCGGATGGAGGATTTCATCGACCGGCGTGCCAAGGGCTTCTCGCGCGGTCAGCAGATGAAGGTTGCGCTCGGCCGCGCCCTGGTGCACCAGCCGCACAACATCATGCTCGACGAGCCGACCAACGGGCTCGATGTGGCGACCAGCCGCGCCGTGCGCGACCTCTTACGGCGGATGCGCGCCGACGGCCGCTGCATCCTCCTGACGAGCCACATCATGCAGGAGGTCGCCGCGCTCGCCGACCGCATCGTCGTCCTCGCCGAGGGCCGCATCGTGCTGCAGGGCGCTCCGGCCGAGCTGCGCCGCGCGACCGGGCTGCACGATCTGGAAGAGATCTTCATGGCGGCAACCCAAGGAGCGGCGGCAGAGCCGGCGCTTGCCGCCGGAGAATGACGATGTTCGCCATCCTCACGGTGTTCAAGAAGGAGATGGTCGACCACCTGCGCGACGGGCGCAGCATCCTCATATCGATGATCTACCCGCTGATGGGCCCGCTTCTGCTCGGGCTGATGTTTTTCTTTGTCGGCGGCGGGATGCGGGTCAATGAGGGGGCCGCGTTGGTGGTGCCGATCGTCAACCCCGGGAGCGCGCCCGATCTGGTCCGCTTCCTCGAGAAAGAGGGCGCGACGATGCAGCCCCTCGCCGGCGACGCCAGGGGCTTGGTGTTGGGCGGCCTGGCAGCCTTCGCCCTGATATTGCCCGCGCAGCCCAACCCGACCCGCGACACCCCGCTTGGGGTGCGGTTGATCACCAACCCGGCGCGCTTCGACAGCATCGTCGCGACCGGCCGCCTGGTCGAGCTGCTGAACGCCTATCAGCGCGAGACACTCGGTGGCAGGCTGCGCGAGGCTGGGCTGCCGGCCGCGATGCTGAGCATCTTGAATATCGAGCAGGAGAATATTGGCCGGGCCGCCGGGCCGGCGGTCATCCTGCTGACGATGATCCCGCCGTTTCTGATCTTTACGCTGTTCACCGGCGGGGTCCATGTCGCGCTCGATGCGACGAGCGGCGAGCGCGAGCGCGGCTCGTTTGAGACGCTGATGATGAACCCGGTGCGGCGATACGAGGTGCTGACCGGCAAGCTCGGCGCGACGATGGTCTTCACGCTGATGGCGCTCGGCGTGCAGGCCGTCGCCTTCTGGGTCATGCTGCATGCCGTGCCGCAGGAATCGCTCGGCCTGATCGCGCCGCCGAGCATGCTGCGCCTCGCGCTGGTGGTGTCGGTCTGCCTGCCGCTCGTCGTGCTCGCCGCGGCGACGCAATTGCTGATCTCCGCGATCACCCGCAGCGTCAAGGAAGCACAGACCTATCTCGGGCTGTTGCCGCTGGTCCCGGGTCTGGCTGGGATGGTGCTGGCGCTGGCGCCGGTGCGGGCGCAGCCGATGCTGGCCGCGATCCCGACCTTCGGCCAGACCTTGCTGATGGGCCAGCTGGTGCGCAGCGAGGCGGTGAGCGCGGTGTTCATCGGCATCACCGCGGTGGCGACGCTGACCGCGGTCGCGCTCCTGCTACTGCTCGGATTTCGCCTCTACGAGCGCGAGGAGATCCTTTTCCCGCAGTAGACCAGCGGCGCTTTATGGCGAGGACGCCGTTTCGCGCGTCGCCCGAGCACCGGCAATCGCAAAAAGCGCAATCGCTGCGAGCGGGAACACCGGCACATGCCAGCTCTCGGAGAGGCCGCGGCCGTCGAGCAGCAAGAGGAACAGCCCGGCCAGCGCAAGCTTCTGCCATGCCCAGGCTGCCGGGGAATTGCCGTCGCGCACCAGCCAGGCGGCGGCGATGGTTCCGAGCATCAAATCATAGAGCAGCGCCAGCGGTGCCGCGATCAAGGTCGCCGCGGCGAGGGTCGCCGCGCGGGTCGGCAGCGACAAAGGGCGGCGCCACACGATCACTACAACCAGGGCCGCGACAAGGCTCGCTGCCGCCTGCAAGGCATAGGCGATCGGCGCCCCGGTGCCGAGGAGACGCGCCGCGCCGAAGATATTCGCCATCCCGGCGAACAGGATGCGCCCGGATTGGTACATCGCGGGCGAGTCTCCGACGGTAGCGAAGAAGGCTGCCCAGGTCCCGGCGCCGAACAGCGCGAGCGAAGCGAGCACCAGCGCGGCGACCGATAGGCCGGCCACGGCAAAGGCGCGCCATTGCCCGGCGGCGGCCAGAGCGAACGGCACCAGCACGCCGAATTGCGGCTTGTAGCAAAGCGCGCCGAACAACAGGCCGGCCGGGATCGGGCGGCGATCGACCAACAGGGTCGCCGCCCCGAACAGCGCCGCCGTCAGAAACGCGTTCTGCCCGAGGCCGAGGTTCCAGAACACCATCGGAAAGGCGCACAGCGCGACCAGCGCCGTGGCGCTGCGGTCGCCGAGAATGCGGCAGGCGACGACGAGATAAAGCACCAGCGTCACCGCCTCGAAGCCGCCGAACGCGACAAGGTAGGGGAGCCTCGCCAAAAGGGCGCACAAGAGGATGAACACTGGCGGGTAGTTGAAGAACTGGTACCCGATACCGGCGGCGGTGGCGCGCTCCTCGGCGGCCAAATGCGCGGCGTGATCGTAGGCCAGCGCCGGCGTCCCGTCATTGGCCAGCGCTCCGGCGGCGTAGAAGCTGACGAAATCGGTCGTCGTCGGCTGCGTCAGCGGCACGATCCAGCCGTGCGTGCCGGCGACGATGAAAACAAAGCCCGCGAGCTGGAACGCGAGCAGCACCGCGCAGCACAAGCCGATGCGGCGCCGGTTGAGGACCGCGCTCAAATTTGACGGCGAAACGGCGCCGTGAGGCAGCATCCCCGTCGGGCTCAGGCGTGTGCGGTCAGGCCGACCAGCAGGATCCCGAGCGACACAAAGGCGATCCCGATCCACCGCGCCGGCGAGATCGGCTCGCCGAGGACCAGGGCGGCAGCGAAGATCACGCCGACAAACTGGGCGGCAGCGAATACCTGCGCCAGGTTGAGCGAGATCGAGCGCAGCAGGACGGCATAGAGGAGCCCGGCGCAGCCAAAGAGGACCAGGCCGGCCGCGGATTTCCAGCCGAGTACGCCAAAGAACACCCGCTCGGCCTGCGGCGCCGCGGCACCGAGCTTCAGCATCAAATTGGCGGCCACCGTGAACGAGATCATTCCCGCGAAACCCGCCAATATTTTAATGCCCAACACGCTCCAGCTCCTCGTTGGTTGGCGAATAAGTATCATACGGTACCCAACCGTTTAGGAGATCAATGTTGCTGGCCCTGTCGCCAATGGGTTGGAGCATCGACGGGGTGAGGGATTGTTAACCAAGTTTGCGCTATGGTGACGCCGCCCAATTTGCGGGATGAGATCGGACATCGATGCGATCGCTCGACTCCGCCGAACACGGCAACAGGCCGAGCGGGGGAACAACATCATTAGGTGACATCGGCGAGGTCGCCATGGCGGGCGTCGCTCCCCTCAAGGGTGATAACAAGTTGCATGTAACGTTTGTGCGCGGGCCGATCGTGTCGACGATAAAGGCGTTCAACAACGAAGCGACGCCGTGCATCGCCATTGCTTATCTGTCGGCCTATATCGCCCACCGCGGCTATGCTTACACAATCGTCGATGCGATCGCCGAAGGGCTCAACCAGACCTGGCCGCTTGCGGGTAGGCCCGGCTTCCAGTGCCGGGGCCTGACCTATGAGGAAATCGTCGAGCGTATTCCCGCCGACACCGGTGTGATCGCCGTATCGGCGATGTTCTCGGGCGAGTGGCCGGTGATGCGCGATCTCATCCGTCTCGCGCGAGAGCAGCATCCGGACGCCCTCATCGTTGCCGGCGGAGAACACATCACGGCACTTACCGAGTTCAGCCTGCGGGACTGCCCGGCGATCGACATCGCGGTTTGCGGGGAAGGGGAATTCGTTTTCCATGAGCTGCTCGAGGCCCACAGGGCGGGCACCGATTTTTCGCTGGTGAGCGGCGCCGCTTTTCTCGATGCCGATGGTCGCTTTGTGCGGGTCAATGGCCTGCAGCGGATGCGAAAAATCGACACCCTCCCGTGGCCGATATGGCCTGACGGCTATCTCGAACAATTCTGGGAGGCGGGGAAGTCCTACGGCGTCCAGACGGCCCGCGATATGCCGATCATGGCCTCACGTGGCTGCCCTTACCAATGCACCTTTTGTTCGAGCCCGGCGATGTGGACGACGCGCTACGTCCTGCGCGACATCGACGATCTGATCGCCGAGATCAAGTCCTACATCAAGCGCTACGACGCCACGGCGCTGCAGTTTTATGACCTGACCGCGATCACGAAAAAGCGCTGGACCGTCGAGTTCTGCAATCGGCTGATCGCCGAGGGCATCGACATCAAATGGTCGCTGCCCTCGGGAACCCGCAGCGAGGCCCTCGATGGCGAAACGCTGGCTCTCTTGAAGAAGACCAACTGCAATTACCTGGTCTATGCGCCGGAGAGCGGCTCCCCCGATACGCTGAAGACCATCAAGAAACGGGTCGAGCTCCCCCGTCTCACCGAGTCCGTCCTCGAGGCCAAGCGCCAGGGTATCGTGGTGCGCACCAACCTGATCATCGGCTTTCCGCACGAAACCCGCCGGCATGTCGCGGAGACCATTCGATACGGCCTCTACCTTGCCTGGAAGGGGGCGGATGAGGTGTCGATCAACATCTTTTCGCCGTATCCCGGAACCGAAATATTCCGAGACTTGCTGGCCCAGGACAGGATCGCACTCAATGATGACTACTTTTTTTCGCTGACATCGTTGAATAGCGATTACACCTCGCTCAATCCGATCACCTGCAATCCAACGATGGGAGCGCGCGAACTGGCGGTCTACCGCATCGGGTTCATGCTGGCGAATTACCTGGTCGGTTATCTCCGTTATCCCTCGCGTATCCTTCGCACGATCGCCAACGTGTTTTTCAAGGAACATTCCACCGCGACGGTGCTCGAGCACCGGCTGAAGGACCTGTTCCACCGGCATGCGGCATAGGGCGACATGTACGAATACCGCGCCGATTTTTATAACTACCTCGCCTCGTTCGCGATCAGGTCGGCGGCGCGGGTCGTCCCGATTCTGTCCGGTATGCTTCCAATCCGGAGCGTCGTCGATTTCGGGTGTGGCCACGGCGCGTGGCTCAGCGCGTGGCAGAGCGCCGCCGTTTCAATAACCGGGGTGGACGGATCGTACGTCGATCGCCGGCGCCTGCTGATCGATCCCGCGCATTTTCACGCGGCCGACCTTGCCGAGCCGATCGACCTCGGCCGACGTTTCGACCTTGTGCAGAGCCTCGAAGTTGCCGAGCACCTGTCCGCCTCAAGGGCGCGGCAGTTCGTCGACACACTGACGGCGCACGGGTCCTGCGTACTGTTCTCCGCGGCCGTGCCAGGGCAGGGTGGAGAGCATCATGTCAACGAACAGCCCCTCGATTATTGGCGCGCTATGTTTCGGCAGAAAGGGTTCGCCGCCGTCGACTGCCTGCGCCCGCTTATCGTCGGCGATGCCGAGATCGAACCCTGGTACCGTTACAACATCATCCTTTATGTGGCCGAGGACCACCTCGCCGCTCTCCCGGAGACGCTGCGGTCGCGGCGGGTCGCCGATGCCGACGAACTCGACGATTATCGGCCACTGCCCTATCGGCTTCGCCAAGCGCTGATGCGGCGGCTGCCGGTCGGCGCGGTCAGTCAGCTCTCCCGCCTGCGGGCGTCGCTGGCCGTTCGCAACGCGGGGGTTCGCGAATAGCCCGAACGGCTCACCGCATGGGCCGCGTGCCGATCGCCGACCACGACATCTGGTTGACCGAGGCGAGCCGGATATCCTCGAGCCCGGCTTCTTCCATCAGCGCCTCTACCGTTGCTCTCGGCCAATAATGGGCGATGCGGGGCAGCATCTGATCGAACACGATCGACCGCAAATGGCCGAAGCCGAACCCGGCGAGCAACCGGAAATAGGCGTTGGGCCGCAGCCCCAGCCTTAGCAGAAGCCACAGCAGGGCCGCCGGGTAGAGCGACAAACGATGCACCCAGGCGATCGGCATGCGGCGGAAGAGGGTCCGGCGCAACGGGTCGAGGACCGAGACGAGCCAGCGGTTGCCCTCGCTTCCATAAACCCAGATCACCACCTGGCCACCCGGTTTGACGGCCCGGACCATCTGTTTGAGGGCCAGCGCCGGATGTTCGAGATGGTGGATGACACCGATCGAGAAGACGATGTCGAAGCGCTCGGCGAACGACAGATCGTAGGCGCTCGCCCGCATCACCTCGACTGTGGCGAAGGCCGCGAGGTTGCGCCGCGCTTGCGCCAGGGAACGCTCGTCGATATCGACCGCACACCCCTCCGTGGCCCCGTACCGCATCGGCCAAACGCTGTTGCGGCCCATGCCGCAGCCGACATCGAGAAAGCTCTTGCCGCGCCATTCCTCGGGCGCGAGATGCACCGTCCAGCGGCGAAACTGCTCTTCGTATTCCGGCAGGATTTCGCCGTACGCATTCCACTCGTAGCCGAAGCGGTCGGGCGACCCCGCGAGATCGCGTGCGCCGGGCTCGGCCGTCATCCTCTCACCGCGCCGCCTCGGTCGCGCGGGGTTCGCCAACCGGTGGAGCGAAGCGCGGCTCCGCCACCCGGAACAGCATGGTGAGCGCCCACAGCTTCTTGCCGTGATCGTGCCGGCCGGCCTGGTGTTCGCGAAGCAGCCGCTCGATCGCCGACCGCTCGAACCATTCCGCCACCGGGTTGGTCCGCGACAGCAGGATATCGGCGCACCGCTCCCGGAAGAGGGTGCGGATCAAGGCGCCGATCGGCACCGCAAACCCATGCTTCTTCCGCTCGACGATCGCCGCCGGCAGATATTGCGCGGCGAGGCGTTTCAGCACCACTTTTCCCTGTCGCCCGGCGAGCTTGAGCCGGGTGGGGAGAGCGCCGGCGTATTCGGCCACCTCGCGGTCGAGGAATGGGGCGCGCACCTCGAGGCTGTTGAACATCGAGGCGCGGTCGGTTTTGGTGAGGATATCCCCGGGCAGGTAGGTGACGAGGAACAGGTAAAGCAGGAGGTCGACAGCCGAGAGCCCGGCGGTCTCGGCGGCATGGCGGTCGATCGGAGCGAAGGCGCCGGCGAGCGCATCCTCCGGTAGCGCCGAGCGCCGCCACAGCCCGGACATCTCGGCGGGACCGAACGGCGCCATCCACAGAAAGGATTGCCGCGCAGTCGAGGCCCCTAGACCGTGCGACAGCTGGCGCAGCAAAAACCGCCGGTTCATGTATCCATCGCCTCCTGGCAGCGCCGCGACGGCACGGCCGAGCCAGCTTCCCGCCGCCGGGGGAATCGTGCGCAGCGCCGGGGCGAGGCGTTGCAGCGCGAAATTGGGATAGCCGGCAAACAATTCGTCAGCCCCGTCGCCGCCGAGCGCCACCGTCATCAGCCGTCGCGCCGCCCGGCACACCAGATAGCTCGGCAAGAGCGATGAATCGCCGAGCGGCTCACCGAGCTTGTCGCCGATCGCATCGAAGGCCTGGACCAGGTCCGCCGGGCCCAGATCGACGATCTCGTGGCGCACGCCGAGATGCCGTGCCGCCGCGATCGCGTGCGGCGTCTCGTCGAAGCTCGCGCCGCCGACCCGCACGGTGAACGCCGTCAGATCGGGCGCGGCCTCTTTGGCCAGCGCAGTGATCAGGCTCGAATCGATGCCGCCCGACAGAAATACCCCGACCGGTACATCGGCGACGACACGGCGCTGGACCGAGGCGAGCAGCAGGGTGCCGAGCCGCTCGGCCGCTTCCGCCTCGTCGACGGGTTGCGGCGTGCCGCCATCGGCCGGCCTGCTTTCAAAGGGTGGTCGCCAATAGCGCTCGCGGCTGATCTGCCCGTCGCTGAAGGTCAGGATCGTGCCGGGTTCGATCTTCTCGATGCCGGTCCAGCCCGACAAATTGCCCGGCAGATATTCGAACAACAGAAAGCTGTAGGCCGCGAGCCGGTCGGGCGTCGCGTCGCGAAAATCCGGGTGGCACCGGAGCGCGCCAACCTCGGAGGCGAATACCAGCCGGTCGCGCGCGAGGCCGTAGTAAAGCGGCTTTTCGCCAAAGCGGTCGCGCACCAGATAGAGCGCGCCGCTCGCCCCGTCGCGGAAGGCAAAGGCAAACATCCCGTCGATGCGCGCGACGGCCCGGCGCACCCCGTCGCGGCGGATCAGCTGGAACAGGACCTCGGTGTCCGACCGGTCGCGCAGCGCGATGCCCGTGGCGCGCAGCTCATCGGCGAGCGCCCGATACCCGTAGACCTCACCGTTGAAGATCAGCGCGTCGCCAGAGGCGTCGTCGATGCGCGGCTGCGCGCCGCCGGCGAGATCGATGATCGCCAGCCTCGTGTGGCCAAGCGCGACCCTGCGATCGACGAACATCCCGCTGCCATCCGGCCCGCGGTGGGCTAGCGCGCCGTTCATCGCCGCCAGGACGCGCCTTGCCTCGGGCCCTGGCGCGGTGAAGCCGGCTAGGCCGCACATCCTACCCCCGACATGCTACCCCGACATGCTACCCCCGCACATGCTACCCCCATACATGCTACCACCGCCGCGCCGCCGCCTTTCGCCGCGGTGCCGGCGAATGCTCGACCACTCGCCGGATCTTGTAGGATGGCCGGCCTCTTACCTCGAAATAGATCCGCGCCTGAACCTCGGCGATCACGCCGAGCAGGATGAACAGAATCCCCGAAAGACTGATCGCTGCGGCGAGCAGCGGCAGTGGCGTTTGAATGAACGAGACGCCAGAATCGAATTTGAGAACCAGTGCCCAGGCGAAAATCAGCGCCGAGAAACCCAAAAAACCGAGCCCGATCTTGCCGAAAAACTGGATCGGCCGGTCGAAGGCCCGGTCGATGAAGTACATGATCAAGAGGTCCAGCATCACCCGGGCGACCCGGCCGAAGCCGTATTTCGATTTCCCGAAGCGGCGCGGGTGATGGGCCACCGGGATCTCGGTGACGCGCGCGCCTTCCCAGGCGGCGTAAATCGGGATGAAACGGTGCATCTCGCCGTAAAGGCGGACATCCTCGACGACTTCGCGCCGATAGGCTTTGAGGGTGCAGCCATAATCGTGCAGCGGTACGTGCAAGACCGCGGAGATCAGCCGGTTGGCGACCAGCGATGGCAGCCGACGCGTGAGCGCGCGGTCGTAGCGCGCCTGGCGCCAGCCGGAGACGACATCGAACCCTTCGGCGAGCTTGTCGAGCAGCCGCGGGATATCGGCGGGATCGTTCTGTCCGTCGCCGTCCATCGGGATGACGACGTCACCCGTGCTGTTCTGGAAGCCCGCCATCAACGCCGCCGTCTGGCCGTAATTGCGCGCCAGATGCAGCACCCGCACGCGCGGGTCGGAAGCGGCGAATTCGTCGAGCACGGAAGCCGACCCGTCCTTCGACCCGTCGTCGACAAAGACGATCTCGGTCGATTGCGACAGCCGATCGAGCGTCTCGCTCACCGCACGGTTGAGATCGGGCAGTCCTTCGGCCTCATTGTAGATCGGGATGACAAGCGAAATATCCATCGAGCGATTTTACACCCGAAAATGCGCTGCGTTGCGATTTTCACTCCAGGGGCGAGGATAACATCACCGTGCGCGGGTTTCGGAAAGATATCGCTTCGATAGCCGTGCAACGTCGCGGACCGTCTCCGAATCAGCCAGAAAGCTCAGCAAGCACGCGGTCATGATGCTGACGATCCACCACCAGGCCAACTCGTGCGCGAGCCAGAGGGTGAAGAGGCTCAGGGTTTCATAAACCGGCGGGATCTCCCACCAAGCGGAGACAGCCTGCAGCCCGGTGCGAAAGCATTCCTCCCACATCAGCAGCGGGAGAACGATCGCGGTGGTACGACAAAGCGATTGCAAGGCCGAATCGGGTGCGGCGCGCGCCATCGCGAGCAGCCCCGGCAGAACGAACAACAGGAATATCCCGCGATAGCCGATGCTTTGCCCGGCAAAGAAACAGCCGACGAGCAGCGCGCTGCCAATGACGAGAAAAATCCGCTCGTAGACCGAGACTCGAGAAAATGTTGTTTGTAACGCAGTGCGGGTCAGCAGACGTCGGCAGAGCAGCGCGGCGTTCAGTACCAGAACGCCGTAGAAAGCCGCGCCCAGAAGTGTAAATGAAAAGGTGTTTGCGGACTTGCCCGACACCCGAAAGATCAATTCGGCCATTCCGAAAGATAGATTCTTCGCTGCGATCAAATCGGTGAAATAAGGGCCTACGGTAATGTTCGGCACCCCCCGCTCGATATCCGGCAGATAGGCTGCGAGAAAAAGCGCGATCAGCCCCGCCATCGCTAGGCCGTTGGCGAGGAAGACAGTGATGCGCTCGCGGAACGACAGAATCAGCAAAGTAAGAGGATAATACTTGATCAGCGCCGCGAACAGGGCCGTGAGATAGGCGAGGAGACGGGCTGGCGGCGTGCCGCCTGCGAGGAAGCCGGCGAGGAGTGCCAGCATGAAAAGAATGATATCCGGATTAGCGCGCTCGACGGCGAAGACAACCATTGTCGAATTTGTCGCCAATACGACCAAGACCAGTTCCCATGGTCGTCGGGCCGGCGGCAGCAGCGTCAGGCAAAGAATAAAGAGAAGACCGAGCACCCAACCCACCGCGCCAGTCGCGCTGGCCCCCAACGGAATAAAAGCACCCGCCATCCATAGCGGGGAATAGTTGTAGCCGCGTCCCAGAACATCACAGGGATCGTGCAAGACGACGTCGATGCCGAGGCGGGTACAATCCCAGACCGCCAGCGAGCCGCTGATATCGAGGAAAGGAAACGTGAAGGGATCGATCCCGTAAAACCGCAGGATCGCCATATAGGCGTCATTGTCGCTCAGCAGATAAATCGCCGAGAGTCCTAAGAACGAGGAGAGTGCAACAAAAGCGGGAATGGCGCGATAGCCCAGTGTCTTTGTCGTTGCGCTTGAGCGCCGCGACATGGCGTCCGAAATAGACGCCGCCATCGGCCCGGCTTTTTCTCTTGTCATAAATCCGTCACGCCCTTTCCCGCGTCCGACCGGCTTTGCCATCCTACGCCAGCCAAAGCCTGAGGCCCGGACGCTTATGATAGGCTTACTTTAGGTTGACGGAATCAATGTCGATCGTAGAACATCAAGGAAAACGCGCATGTCATCAGGCGACCCCGCCACAGCCCGTTTCGCGACGCCGTTCGGTCAATCCGAGGCGCCCTCACCTGTACCGGCGGACCGCGGCAGCGCGGCGGGCCAGCCCTTGTCACCGCGACAGTCCCTGGCGCTCGCCGCCGTCTGCGGCGCCTTCGGCATCGCCGCATGGACCTTATGGGTGTGGGTATTCAGCAGAGCACCGGCACAGGATTGGATGGTGTTCTACACCGCAGCGCGGGCTTATTTCGACGGCAGCCTCCCGCTGATCTTCGATGGCGAGATTCTGACCGCTGCGCTCAACCAGCGCTTCGCCGCATGGCTGGCGTCCCCGCTCAACCTGCACCCCTGGGTCTATCCGCCGACCTTCTTGCTTCTGTTTCTGCCGTTTGGACTGCCGCCGCCGCAAGCCTCGCTGGTGGTTTTCCTGATAAGCGGGTTCATCGCGCTCCTCGCCGCGTCCTTAATCTATGTCGGTCGCGGCCAGCCGCGCTGGATCGTCGTGTTCTCGATGGTGCTGTGCCCCGCGGTGCCGTTCAACGTGATGACCGGACAAAACGCCTTTTTCACGACCGCCCTACTGGTTGGCGGGTTCGGGCTGCTCGGCCGCTATCCGGTGCTCGGGGGCGCGCTGCTCGGGCTACTCAGCTTCAAGCCGCAACTCTGGCTTATGGTGCCCGTTGCGCTGTTGGCCGCGCGGCAATGGCGCGCGTTCGGGGGCGCCGCCGCAGCGGCGCTGATGCTGGCGCTGCTGAGCCTGGTCGTGTTTGGGCCTGATATCTGGCGCGCCTGGCTCGCGCTGGTGAGTGGCGCGGACGGGGCCTACAGCGCCTGGCTGATCAACGGCAGGCTCAACGGGGTCAGCGTGTTCGCCTGCGTCACCTGGCTCGGCGCGCCGCCTGGTGTCGCCAGCCTGGCGCAGGGGATCGCCATCGTAGTTGCCGCCGCGATCGTGTACCGGGCTTTCCGCCGGCCCGGCCCGGACGCGCTGCAGCTCGCGGTGCTGCTCGCCGCGACAATGCTGGCGGCGCCGCATGCCTCGACCTCCGACGCCGTGTTGCTGGCCCTCGCGACCAGTCTATTTCTGGCCGCTCCGCGCCGCGAAGCGCTTGGTCCCGCGCCGGTGATGCTCGCCGCTTTTGTCTGGATCAGCCCGCTGTTCAACCCGCCGAGCCTATTCCGCCCGGGGTGCCTCACGCCTGTGCTTATCCTGCTGCTGCTGGCCGCACTGATCGCCGAAATCGGCGACAAGGAGGCCCCGCTGGGTAGTGTCTCCGTTTGAGAACCGACCTACTACCGTCCTCTCCGGTGTCAGGCGGGGCGCACCGCGGGAATCTTCCGCGCTGCGGTCCCCCCGTCGACGGCGATCCGCTGTTTCAGCGCAAGGGCCGGGCGCTCGAGATAGCGATAAGAAATCGCGGCCAGCGCGATGCCGCCGCCGCCAATGATCAGAATGCGGAAGCCGAGTGCGGCATCATATTCGCTGGCGAGCCAGCTCAGCGGGTCGTGCCAAAGGTAAATGCCATAGCTGATCGACCCGAGATAAACCGGAAGCCGTCGCGACAGCAATGTCGTGATCGCGCTCGTCAAATTGGCGCAAACGTCGCTGATGATTATCACGGTCGCCGCGACGGTCAGCAATTGTATCCCGAGGGATTTGCCCTCGGACGGGGGCAGCGCGAAACCGGCCATCAATGGCAGGGCGATCAATGCGGCGATGGCCGAGATCCGGACCACCCCGGCATGCGCTTCGATCCATGGCCGCAGCTCGCCCCGGCAATGGAGCGCACCGAGGAGGGCGCCGGCGAGGAGCTCGAAAGCGCGGCTGTCCGAGCCGATAAAGAGCCGCATCCAGGCGGCGCCACTGAGCCAAAGCGCGGCGTAAAGAGCGAGCGCGGCCGCCAACAATACGCCGACGACCCCGACGACCCGCTGCGAGCGGTCGAGCAGCAGCGCCAAGCCGAGGGCCCAAACGACGTAGAACTGCTCTTCAATCGCGAGTGACCAGGTGTGTTGAAACGGGCTGCCTTGCGACGTCCCCGTAATCAGCGCCCAATTTTCGACGTAGAGGAGCGCGAACAGCGACTCATGGGTGTCATATGCGAAGCGCTCAGGCGAATGGATCAGCCACGAGGATAGCAGAACCAGGCCGATCATTGCCCAAAGACCGGGAAAGAGGCGCAATCCGCGCCGCAGGTAGAAATTTACGAGGTTGATCTGGCCGGTCGCGCGGTGCTCGGCGACGAGCAGGCCGGTAATCAGGAAGCCGCTGAGAACGAAAAAAACGTCGACCCCGAGATAGCCGGCGGGAAGATGCGCGGCATGCGAGGCGACGACGAGCGCCACGGCGACCGCGCGCAATCCATCAAGGGCCGGGACATAGCGCATGGGTTGGGTGGCGCCTTGGCAAATAGTAACCGCGTCAGGATGCGCGGCTTGCGCTTAACGGATCGTTTATCGTGAACGGCGATTTAGCGAGACGATGGAGAATGCGGCATCCCAATCGCACAAAGTAAAGAAGCAGCAGTAATCAGGCCGCGAACCGATGGCCATGATAATCTACCGCGCGCCGAACTGAACCGCCGAATTCACGGCCTCGGCCTGTTTTGCAGTCGAAGGTGAGTTATCACCGCCCCCCTTCGTGGTGCCGGCGAGGCGACTGGCTCGCGCGGCGACAGCTGGCATTGCCCCGCGGCGCTTGAGGGCGCCGCCGGTGCACCCCATGTTGAGGCGTTGCGCCCAGTGGCCGTAACATTGGCGCTGCGGACACATCCGGGAGCGACGAGATCGATGCCAGCCTTGCAGCCGGCGCGCGGCACGCAGGACCTTTTGCCGGAAATGGCGCGGCGCCACCGCCGGGTCAGCGAGACGGCGCGCGCGACGGCGGCGCTCTACGGCTTTGCCGAGATTGCGACGCCGGTCTTCGAATTCACCGAAGTGTTCGCCCGCCCGATCGGCGAGCACACCGACATCGTCGCCAAGGAGATGTACACCTTCACCGACCGTGGCGGCGAAGAGGTGACGTTGCGGCCGGAAAACACCGCCGGGGTCGTGCGCGCGCTGCTATCGAACGGGCTGACCCAGAGCACCCCGCTCAGATTCTTCTATAGCGGCCCGATGTTCCGCTATGAGCGGCCGCAAAAGGGCCGTTTTCGCCAGTTTCACCAGATCGGCGTCGAGCTGTTGGGTGTGGCAACGCCGCAGGCCGATATCGAGGTGATCGCGCTCGGCCGGCGGATCCTCGCCGCTCTTGGGATCGCCGAGCGGGTCGTCCTGGAGCTGAACACGCTGGGCGACCCCGAAAGCCGCGCCGCCTATCGCGATGCGCTGGTGGCCTACTTTTCGGCGCGCCACTCCGAACTGTCGGAGGACAGCCGCCGCCGGCTCGAACGCAACCCGCTGCGCATTCTCGATTCGAAGGACCCGGACGACCAGCGCATCGCCCTGGAGGCGCCCGATTTCGCGGCCTATCTCAACGAGGCCTCACGCGACTTTTTCACCCGGGTGCGCGATGACCTCGACCGGCTCGGCATCGCCTATCGCCTCAACCCGCGTCTGGTGCGCGGCCTCGACTACTACACCCACACCGTCTTCGAGTTCGTGACGACCGATCTCGGCGCCCAGGGCACGGTGCTGGCCGGCGGGCGTTATGATGGCCTTGTCGAGCTGATGGGCGGTCCGAGCATGCCCGGGGTCGGCTGGGCAGCCGGGATCGAGCGGCTGGCCCTGTTGATCGCCGAGCCGCCGCTGCCGCTGCGACCGATCGCGCTGGTGCCGATTGGCGAAGCCGCGGAAGCGCGCGCGTTGACGCTGGCCGAAGAGTTGCGCGATGCGGCGCTTGTCGTCGATCTCGGCTATTCGGGCAACCTCGCGCGCCGGATGCGGCGGGCCGACCGGATCGGCGCCCGCGCCGCGGTATTGCTGGGCGACGACGAGCTGGCAAAGGGCATCGCTACGGTGCGCGATTTCGACACCGGGGAGCAGCGCGAGGTTTTGCTCGACGACCTGCCGGCGCGCCTCAAGGCTCTCGGGTGAGGGATGGATCGGGCACTCGAATCGCGCTTCGACCAGCTGTTGCGCCGCCACGCCGAGCTGCGCGCGGCGCTGTCCGGCGTGGGGTTGAGCGGCGCCGAATTTTCCAAGCTGTCGAAGGAATACAGCGAGCTCAGCCCGATCATCGACGGCATCGAGGATCTGCGCCGCACGACGTCCGAGCTGGCCGCCGCAGCCGAGATGGCGCAAGGCGGCGACGACCCGGACATGAAGGCGCTTGCCGAGGACGAGGTGCGCGCGCTGAAGGAGCGCCTGCCCGGCCTCGAGCTCAACGTCAAAATGTCGCTTCTACCTCGCGATTCGGATGACGAGCGCAACGCGATCCTCGAAATCCGGGCCGGCACCGGCGGCGAGGAGGCTGCATTGTTCGCGGCGATCCTCTTCCGCATGTACCAGCGCTATGCCGCGCTGCGCGGCTGGCGCTTCGAGTTGCTCGATTTGTCCGAGACCGGGCTCGGCGGCTTCAAGGAGGCGGTGGCCTCGATCACCGGCCGCGGCGTCTTCGCCCGGCTCAAATACGAATCGGGGGTGCATCGGGTTCAGCGCGTGCCCGAAACCGAGGCGAGCGGCCGCATCCATACCTCGGCGGCGACAGTGGCGGTGTTGCCGGAAGCCGAGGAGGTCGACGTCGACATCGACGACAAGGATTTGCGGATCGACGTCTTCCGGGCCAGCGGGCCAGGCGGGCAGTCGGTCAACACCACCGACAGCGCGGTCCGCATCACCCACCTCCCGACCGGGCTCGTCGTGATCCAGCAGGACGAGAAATCGCAGCACAAGAACAAGGCGCGCGCCCTCAAAGTGCTGCGTGCCCGGCTCTATGAGATGGAGCGGCAGGCGCAGGCCGCGGTCCGTGCCGCCGATCGCAAGAGCCAGGTTGGCAGCGGCGACCGCTCCGAGCGGATCCGCACCTACAACTTCCCGCAAGGCAGGGTGACCGACCATCGCATCGGCCTGACGCTCTACAAGATCGACAAGATCATGTCGGGCGAGGCGCTCGACGAGATCATCGACGCCCTGACCACCGCCGACCGCGCCGCCAAGCTCGCGATGGCGGAGGCGTGAGCCTCGGACCGTGTCGCTTGACGGGCGAGCCCCCACCCCAACCCTCCCCCGCAAGCGGGGGAGGGAGCCCGACGGTGCGCTCTCGCCAAACACCCACCCTCGCCCGCTCTCTCCCGTCGCTGACGCGCAAGGCCCCTCCCTCCCTCGCTTGCGGGGGAGGGTTGGGGTGGGGGCTACCGTCGGCTCCGCCCTCGATGACGCTGCCGCGGCACTCGCGGCGGCGGGGTTCGATGAACCGCGCCGGCGCGCCCGCCGGATGCTTGCGGCGGCGCTTCGCGTGTCGGCGGCCGAAATCTTCGCGCATCCGGAAGAGGCCCTCACCGCAGCAGAGGAGGCCCGGGTCTCCGAGGTGCTGACCCGGATGATCGCACGCGAGCCACTGAGCCGGATCGTCGGCAAACGAGAGTTCTGGGGGCTCGAATTCGTGCTGTCAGCCGAGACGCTCGACCCGCGGTCGGACAGCGAGAGCGTCGTGGAAGCGGTGCTGTCGCGGCTCCCGGACCGCAGCCGAACGTACCGGTTTCTCGATCTGGGGACCGGCACCGGCTGCCTCCTCCTGGCGCTGCTTTCCGAGTTTCCCCGGGCGAACGGGGTGGGCATCGATGTCGCGGCGGGCGCGGCCCTGACGGCGCGGCGCAACGCCACGCTGCTAGGCCTCGCCGACCGGGCATATTTCGCGGTCGGCGATTGGGCGGGGGCGATTGCCGGCGGGTTTGATGCCGTCGTCGCCAACCCACCCTATATCCTCACCAGGGTCATCCCCGAACTTCCGCCGGAAGTCAGGGATTACGACCCGAAACAAGCGCTCGATGGCGGCCCCGACGGGCTTCTAGCCTACCGGGCGATCGCCGCCGACCTGCGTCGGCTGTTGCGGCCGAGTGGGCTGTTCGCCGCCGAGATCGGTTTGGGCCAGGCCGAGGTGGTCACCGGGATCCTGGTGGAAAACGGTCTCGTGATAGACGGGTTCGCGGCCGACCTCGGCGGCGTGATTCGTTGCGTCGTCGCGCGCGGATAGATCCGCCGTTTTTGCCAACCCTGCGGAACAGCCCGGCGCAAAAAAAGATTGGATTGCGGCGCCGTCCCGTCTAGGCTGCCGGTGTTGGGAAACCCCGCGCCATATCGATCTTGACGGCGCATCCGAGCCTGCCGCGTTCAAGCTGCAGGCCGACGGCTCTCCCATTGGACCCAGGGTCCGCCAGCATCCACGGCGATTAGACAGGTGTCATGAGGCCAGGACAGAACAAGCGATCACGCGGTCGTAATGGGGGGGGCGGTGGCGGCGGCGGCGGCCCGCATTACAACCGGCCCCGCCCGCCGCAACGCGTGCAGACCTTCGATAGCAATGGGCCGAGCGTCAAAATTCGCGGCAATGCTTATCAGGTCTTTGAGCGCTACGTCGCGCTGGCGCGGGAGGCGCAGGCGAGCGGCGACCGGGTCGCGGCGGAAAACTTCTATCAGCACGCCGAGCATTATTTCCGGATCATGAATGCGTTGGGCGAAGGTCAAGGCCAGGGCCCACCGCGGCCGACCACCCCGGCGGATCTCGAAATGGGGGTCGGCGGCAACAACGAATCGCGCGAAGGCGAGGGCGAGGAGGCTCAAGTTCAGTCCACGGTGCCGCCCTCGGCTCCCTTCCCCGACGACGAGCAGCCGCCGTCTTATTGAGAGCAGCGCCCAATCATTCGTCATTCCCGCGGAAGCGGGAATCCAGAGCAACCGCTGTGTCGCTACCCCTGGACCCCCGCTTTCGCGGAGGTGACGGACCCGGTTACGCCAGCGCCGGGCTGGGGCTGTGCCGCCGCACGGTCCGGGTCGCCAGGCCGAATGCACGGCCGAGCGCATCGAGGCGGCGCTGCACCGCCTCCCCGGTGAAGAGGCTGCCGGTCGGCGGCAATTCGAGCACGATTCCGTCGGCCGCGCGCGCGAGGCGCACCTGGTCCAGCAGCTCCAGCGCGCCGCCGCATAGCGTATAGGCGAGCCGCAGCGCAAGACCGAGACGGCGCGCCTCGCCGGCGGCGCCGTCGGCGATGAGCGGCCGCGTCCCCGCCTTGATCGGGTCGTCCGCCGCGCCGCCGTAGCGGGCGTGCAGCGCCGCGGCGATGAATACCCGCTCGTGATGGGCGATCTGCGCGACTGGCATGCGCAGGGCACGCGTGAAGGCATGCTCGGCGCGGTAGTCCGGATGCTCGGTCCAGGCGAAGTCGCTGAGCCAGCAGGTCGCGCGATGGAGCCGGCGCGAATCCTCGTCAAGATCGGGGAAGATCGGCGCCGTCCAGCGCAGCAACCGGTCGCCATCATAGCCGCCGCGGCTCAGATTCGCGGCGATCCCGATACAGGCCGCGATCAGCGGGCCGATCCGCGGATCTGCCGGCAACAGACCGTCGGCATATCCCTCGCGCAGCCCGAACGCCGAGAAGACGATCCGCTCGGGTCGGCCGGCCGCGATCAGCTTCCGCAGGATCGTCGCCGCGATCGGCACGACGTCGAGACGCCGGCGGCTGATCGAGGCGATCCGCTCGAGCGATCGGCGGGACTGGCCGGCCATCATCTCGAGAAACCCTTCCGCCTGCCGCCGCGCGATCGTGTACTCGTGAATGATGTGCAGCGGATAGTGCGTCTGTTCCATGTGGAGGCGCGCGATCGCCCGCCAGGCGCCGCCAACCAGATAGAGGCTTTTGCCGGCGGCTTCGCGCAGCACCGGGGCGCCCGCGATACCACGCTCGATCGTCTCGGCGACGGCCTTGCGGTTGTCATCCAGTTCGGCGAGGCGCAGCGGCCCCAGCGGCAGGCTGACGCCGGCCCCGATCGGCTGCCTGGCGGCGGAATCGACCTGCACCAGCTCGACGCTGCCGCCGCCGAGGTCGCCGACCACGCCATCGGCCTCGCGGATCCCGGCCAGGACGCCGGCAGCCGACAGCCGGGCTTCCTCGCTACCGGCGATGATGCGTACCGGTACGCCGCATTGGCGCTCCGCCTCTGCGGCAAAAGCCTCGCCGTCGCTCGCCTCGCGCACCGCCGCGGTGGCGATGATCGCGAGATGATCCACCTTCAGCGCGCGAGCCAGCGCGACGAAACGCTGCAGATTGGCGAAGGCGAGTTCGACGCCGTCCGGATGGAGCCGCCCGGTCCGGGCGATGTCGCGCCCGAGCGCGCACATGACCTTTTCGTTGAGGAGCGGCAAGAGGCTGGCGCCAAGCCGCTCGAATACAACGAGGCGCAGCGAATTTGAGCCGACATCGACGACGGCGATGCGTCCGAGCGGAGTGGCGGTGTGGCGATCCGGCATCAGGGCCCCGGACCTCAGCGCGCCACCAGCCGCGGCTGGCCGCGCCGCAAGGCCTTGCCGCGCCCCGACAGGCTCGGATTGGTCATGAAATAGGTATGGGCGGAGAATCCGTCTTCCTCGGCGGCGACCCTCGTATAGGGGCCGTCCGGCACCAGGTTCCAGCTTTGCAGCGTATCGCGCAGATTGGCCACCATGATCTCGTCGAGAATCTGGCGATGCACGGTCACATTCTTGATCGGCACCAGCGCCTCGACGCGCCCATCGAAATTGCGCGGCATCCAGTCGGCCGAGCTGATGAACACCTTGGCCTGGTCCGACGGCAGCCGGTTGCCGTTGCCGAAGCAGACGATCCGGCCATGTTCGAGAAAGCGTCCGATGATGCTCTTGACCCGGATATTGTCCGACATTCCGGGAACGCCCGGCCGCAGGCAACAGATCCCACGCACCACGAGGTCGATGCTGACCCCGCCTTGCGAGGCCTTGTACAAGAGATCGATGATCGCCGGGTCGACGAGCGAGTTGAGCTTGGCCCAGATCTGTGCCGGCTTGCCGGCCCGCGCATTTTTTATCTCGGCCTCGATCAGCTCGGCGATGCGCGCCCGCAGGTTGATCGGCGCCACCGCGACCTTTTCGAGGCTGGCCGGGCGGGCATAGCCGGTCATGAAATTGAAGAGCCGGGCCGCATCCCGGCACAGCGCCGGGTCGCAGGTGAAAAACGACAAATCGGTGTACACCTTGGCGGTATAGGGGTGGTAGTTGCCGGTCCCGAAATGGACATAGGAACGCAATTCGCCGCCCTCGCGGCGCACCACCAGCGATACCTTGGCGTGCGTCTTCAGCTGCAAAAAGCCGTACACCACCTGCACGCCGGCGCGCTCCATCTCGTGCGCCCAGCGGATGTTCGCCTCTTCATCGAAGCGCGCCTTCAACTCGATCATCGCGGTGACCGACTTGCCGGCTTCGGCCGCCTCGATCAGCTCCTTGACGATCGGGCTGTCTTCGCTTGTGCGATAGAGCGTCTGCTTGATCGCGACGACCGCTGGATCGCGCGCCGCTTGCCCGAGGAACTGGACGACGACGTCGAAGCTCTCATAGGGATGATGGACGACGATGTCCTTCTGGCGGATCGCGGCGAAGCAATCGCCGCCGTAATCGCGGATGCGTTCGGGAAAGCGCGGGTTGTAGGGCGTGAACACGAGATCGGGGCGCTCCTCGTCGGTGATCAGCCGCGCGGTGTCGTCGAGGCCGAGGATGCCCGGCGTTGCGAACACATCGGCCGGGGCGGCGTCGAGATGCTCGCTCAAAAAGCGCTGCAGATCGGCCGGCATCCGCGCATCGAGGGCGAGGTGGATGACATGGCCGCGCCGACGCCGCTTGAGTGCGCTCTCGTAGAGGCGAACCAGGTCTTCAGCTTCTTCCTCGACCTCGACCTCGCTGTCGCGCAACACGCGGAAGACGCCCTGCGCGACGACGGCAAAGCCGGGAAACAGATGATCCAGAAACATCGCGATCATCTGCTCGACCGGCAGAAAGCGGATGCGGGTGCCCGGCAGGCGGATAAAGCGATCGACCGAGGCCGGGATCAGGATCAGCGCCTGGAGGCGAACATTGTCGCTGATCCGTTCGAGCTGCAGCGCGAGGCCGAACCCGCGGTTGGCGACAAACGGAAAGGGGTGGGCCGGATCCATCGCCAGCGGCGTCAGCACCGGAAAGATGTCGGCCGTGAAGCGCCGTTCAAGCCAGGCGCGGTCGCCGGGTTCGAGATCGGTCGGCTCGACCACCGCGACGCCGACCTCGGCGAGTTGGCGGCGCAATGCCAGCCAGCTCACCTGCTGGGCCTCCATCAGGGCCCCGGCGCGCTCGTGGATCGCGTCGAGCTGCTGCGCCGGGCTGAGGCCATCCTGGCTCAGCGTCTTGATGCCGGCGAGGTGCTGGCCTTTCAACCCGGCCACCCGGACCATGTAGAACTCATCGAGGTTGCCGGCCGAGATCGACAGGAAGCGTAGCCGTTCGAGGAGCGGGTGGCGCGGGTTGTCGGCCTCGGTCAGCACGCGTTCGTTGAATGCCAGCCAAGACAGCTCGCGGTTTATGAAGCGCGCCGGCGACGGCGTGTCGCCCGTCCGGATATCGACGATCTGCGCGCTGGTGTTCACCGCTGCCTCCTGCCCGCCTCTGATATGGCGGGGTGCCGGAGCGATTCTACCTGCGGGAGCAGACGCTGTCATTGCGGTCGCCATGAAATCTCGCAGCCGCACGCGGCAGAGCCGCAGGGGTGCAGGGCAGCTCCCCACAAATATTCTGGATCATACGCTACAAAACGCGTATTACCGTCATGGATCCCGGTGCGTCGGGGTGACCGGATCAGAGATATCGCGAACGTCAGATGGCGAGACCCCGAGAGTTCGACGATGGCGCCGCGCTCGATGCGGCGATGGATTGCTTCTGGCGCGATGGCTACGAGGCGACCTCGGTGCGCGACCTCGCGTCGCGCATGGGCATCACCGGCACGAGCCTCTACAACGCGTTCGGCGACAAGCGTTCGCTGTTCCGCCTGGTGCTCCGGCGTTACGCGGAGCGCTCGACCCGCGAGCGCATCGCCCGCCTCGAAGCGGCGCTGCCGCCAAAAGAGGCGGTTCGCGCCTTTGTCGAGGAGATCGTCGAGCGCTCGCTCGACGATTCTGACCGGCGCGGCTGCCTCCTGGTCAATTCCGCGCTGGAGATCGCCCCGCATGATCCCGAGCTCGGGGCCGAAATCGCCGCCCGCCTGGGCGAAATCGAGGGGTTCCTCTTCCGCGCGGTGAGCGCAGCACAGGGAGAAGGATCGGTTCCGCCCGAGCGCGATCCGGCTGATCTCGCGCGCTTGCTGCTCGGCGTGATCCTGGGGGTGCGCGTGCTGGCCCGCTCGAAGCCGCAGCGCGATCTGCTCGAGGGAACGGTGCGGCCGGCCCTCGACCTGCTCGACTGGCCCGATCGGGCCAGGACGCAATCGGCAACTTGAGGAGAGAGGCAGTGACGCGATTGAGCGATTTGCCGCTGGCACAGGCGCAGCGCCTTGCCGAGCTTGAATGCCCTGATTTCCAGACGAGACCTTGGGTTACCGGGCCGGCTCTTTCGCGCCGCCGCGTCGCGATCGTGTCGTCGGCCGGCCTCGTCGTGCGCGGCGAAAATCCGTTTCGCGGACGCGACCCCGATTACCGGGTCATCCCCGCCGACACAAAGCCGGAAGATTTGTTGATCAGCCACATCTCGATCAATTTCGACCGGACCGGGTTTCAGGAGGATTGGAACGTCGTCTTCCCGCTCGACCGGCTGAACGAACTTGCCGCCGAGGGGGTGATCGGCTCGGTGGCGCGGACCCATTATTCGTTCATGGGCGCCACCGATCCGGTGCAGATGGAGCCGCATGCCCGCGAACTCGCCGGCCGCCTCAAAGAGGATGCCGTGGATGCGGTTATCCTCTCTCCGGTTTGACCGCTCTGCACGCGCGCCGTGAGCGCGCTGGGGCATTATCTCGAAGACGAGGGTATCGCGACGGTCGCGATCAGCCTGATCCGGCCGCAGACCGAGAACACCAAGCCGCCGCGGGCGCTGTGGGTCCCGTTCGAGCTTGGCCGGCCGTTCGGCCCGCCGAGCGACCCGCCGTTCCAGCGGCGGGTGCTCCTTGCCGCCTTGCGGCTCCTCGAGCGCGCCAGCGGGCCGGTGATCATCGAGGACTTCACCGAAGACGATCCGTGCGCGCAACCTGATCCCGACTGGCATCCGCCGTCGGTTCCCGCCGCTTCCGTCGTAGGCTCGGCCGAGGCGCTCACGGCGTGGCTGGAGGCGGAGATCCTCTTGTTGCAGGGCGCTCACGATCGCTGGTTCTCCCGGCATGGCCGCACCGCGATCGGGCTCAGCGCGCTGTCGATGGCTGAATGCGGCCGCTATGTCGCCGACTGGGTGCGCGGGAGGGCGCCGCCGAGCCCGCGCGACGGGTTCTCCGCGCCGCTGATGCTGCGTTTCGCGGTCGACGATGTTAAGGCCTACTACCTCGAAGCGGGCGCCGGCGCCGGCCAGCCGTCGAGCCGCCAGCTCGGCGATTGGTTCTGGAACGAAACCGCCGCCGGCGCCGCGATCCATGCCCTGCGAAATGCGTGCCTCGCGAGCGACGACGAGCGGCTCAAGCTGATCGCCGGCAATTTCATGGTGCCCGCCGCGCGCGTCCGCAGCGTAAGCTGAGGCCGCGCCTCTC
>WNFD01002256.1_pt1 | contig 33959 bp, 35 predicted proteins | sample 5400491 | NCBI WGS metagenome assembly WNFD01 (sample SAMN13153343, study PRJNA577476) | soil metagenome | isolation source: 120 cm saprolite under Douglas fir tree site 2 hole 2 replicate 2 | place: USA:California | collected 2015-04-18 | reverse complement strand
ATGCTTAGGATCGTCGGATCGTTCTCCTGGTCCACCGAGAGGACGGTCGAGACGACCTGCACGTCGAGCCGGAATCCGTCTGGAAACAGGGGCCGCAGCGGCCGGTCCGTCAGCCGGGACGCGAGGATCGCCGTCTCGCTTGGGCGTCCTTCTCGGCGCATGAACGCGCCGGGGATCTTGCCCGCCGCGTAAAGCTTCTCCTCGTAGTCGCAGGTGAGCGGGAACCAGTCGATCCCCTCGCGCGGCTCCTTCGCCATCACCGCGGTGCTCAGGACGACGGTGTCGCCCTGCCTCAGGATCACCGCGCCGTTCGCCTGCTCGGCCACCCGGCCGGTTTCGATCGAAAGCCGCCTTCCGGCGACCTCAACGTTCTTCGTGACTATTGCCATTGGCAATACCTCCATGTTCTGGGAGGACGGCCCCCGGAGGTGCGATCTGGGTCAGATTCCTAGCAGCTGCCGCTCAGGTTCGATTTGCACCGGCGCCTGACTGAGAGCTTCTAAGAGCTGACCCCGCGCTACCGCGGTGGGGTCCTCCCGATTGACTTACGTGACCGGGGAAACGACCGGTCGGGCTATCTCCTGATCCCGAGCTTGCCGACGAGCGCGCGGTAGCGCTCGATGTCGGTGTCCCTCAGGTAGTTCAGCAGACGCCGTTGCTTGCCCACCAGGAGGAGGAGGCCGCGGCGCGAGTGATGATCCTTGGCGTGCGTCTTCAGGTGCTCGGTGAGCTCCCGGATGCGCGTGGTCGAAAGCGCGATCTGGACTTCGGGGGATCCCGTGTCCTTGTCAGCCCGCTTGTACTGCGCGATCAGCTTGCCTTTGACGTCCGTCTCTGCTGCCAAACTGCCCAAAAGTATACGGGCGAGCACTAATCGGCCGTTTAAGAGGCGAATTCGGCCGAACCGTCCGAGCGTGGGTCGGCGCCCGCGCGCCAGGCTGCGGGACCGTCGATCACGATTGCCTGCGCGTGTCCGAGTGAATGATGTTGCGCGGGCATCAGCTCGAAGCTTGGGTTGGAACGCGCGAGCTCGGCCGCGTGCGGGTAGTCCGCTGGGATCGAAGTACGAAGGCCATTGGCCTGTACCCGGATCCGCGGACGCGCCACCGCCTCGGCCGGTTCCAGGCCGAAGTCCACGAGGTTGACCAGCACCTGCGACTGCAGCTGGGGCTGTCCGTCGCCGCCCATGCTGCCGAAGGCGGCCCACGGCTTTCCATCGCGCGCCGCCATCGCCGGGATCAGCGTGTGCATGGTTCGCTTGCGCGGTTCCAACCGGTTGACGTGGTCGGCGGCGAGGCTGAAATAACAGCCGCGGTTCTGCAGGAGCATGCCGGTCCCCTCCGCCACGACGCCCGACCCAAAATCGAAGGCGACACTCTGGATGAGCGACACCAGGTTGCCGTGCCCGTCGGCGGCGCACATGTAAATTGTGTCGCCGCCTTCGCGGAGCCCTGGTCCTCCCGTCGCGACGTGTGCAGGATCCAGGAAAGGCTCGATCGGCGCGACCGCGAAGTCCGGGTCGGTGATGTACTGATCGCGCAGCGGGTAGCAGGCGTCCCGGATCCGCTTGAACTGGGAGACGAACGCCGGTCCTGGCTGCAGCTCTTCGGGCCTCAGCGTGTTGAGCCTCGCGATCATGGCGAGGGCGGCGAGACCCTGCGTCGGAGGCGGCAGCTCGTAGACCGTCACGCCCCGGTACGGGATGCTGATCGGTTCGACCCACTGCGAACGATGCGCGGCCAGGTCGCGAGCCGTGACGAGGCCGTCGCGCCGGCTGATCGCCGAGGCGATGGCCGCCGCAACCTCGCCCCGATAAAAGCCGCTGATCCCGCTGCGCCCGATGTCCTCCAGCACGGCTGCCAGGTCCGGGTTGCGCAGGAGCATGCCCGGTTCCATCGGTGGGTAAAGCTCGTGCGCGGCGTTCTCCTTACCGAGCAGCTCGGCCCCCGACTTCAGGAAGTCGGAAAGCAGCGCGGTGATGACGTAGCCGTCGCGGGCCAGCGCGGCCGCGGGCTCGAGGACCGCACCAAGCCCGAGGGTTCCGAAACGTTCGAGCAGACGGCCCCATGCGTCGACGGTGCCCGGCACGGTGACGGTGAGAATGCCGCGCTCCGGCATCCGCTCGTGACCGCGCGAGCTGACGGCCTCGATGGTGGCAAGCTCACCCGAGCGTCCGGCGCCGATGAGTCCGACCGGCGATGCGGCGCCGGCCGGCCACACGATCGCCATCAGGTCGCCGGCGACCGACGTCATCTGCGGGTAGACGACGCACAGCACCGCGTTCGCGGCGATGGCTGCGTCGATCGCGTTTCCACCGTCGCGAAGCACCTGCGCGCCCACCTCGGACGCGGTCCGATGCGGAGTGGCGATGACTCCCTTGGTCACGAACGAATTATCGGGGCGTTATGAACTCGATCGCGCTTGGCTGGATCTCGAACAGGGCCGGCAGAAAACCCACTGCCTCCCCGTCGACGTCAAGTCGAACCTTCACCGGGGAGGTGACCGAGATCCGCTTGCCGTACATCAACTCGATCTTGGGATTGTTCTGGTCCAGGTGCTTTCCCTGCCGGAAGTCGTTCATGCCACGCATCGTTTCGATCTTGCCCGCGTCCTTGACCAGGATCACATCGAACACCCCGTCGGTCGGTGACGCCGACGGCGCCATCTGCATGCCCCCGCCGAAGAACTGGCAGTTGGCGACGACCACCTGCTGCGCCTTCGGAAGCTCGTGCCTGGTGTGGTCGACCTCCACGGTCATCGGCTTGTTCTTGAAGCCGACGAGTGCGCGTAGGCCACCCAACGTGTAGGCGGCGCTGCCAAATCTTTTCGTGCCGTTGCCCATCTGCTGGACGACGTCTCCACCCAGCCCTGCGTCGGCGATGTTGATGAAATGCCTGACACCTGTCGATCCGTCGGCATTCTGGAAGGTGACGCAGCCTGCATCCAGGCGCCTGACCAACCCGTCGCTGAGAACCTGGATCGCGGCCCTGCTGTCCAGGGGAATGCGCAGGGTGCGCCTGAAGTCTCCGCCGGTACCCAGCGGCACCATGGCGAGCCTGCTCGTCGTCGGGATCGGCGCGCCGTTGTGGAAGAAGCCGTTAACCACCTCGTTCAGGGTGCCGTCCCCACCGACGGCGACGACCACCGGTCGCGACTCTCTCACGGCTCGCTGGGCGATCTCCGTCGCCTCGAGCGGCCGGGTCGTGAGCATTGTTTCGTACCGGAGTCCTGTCCCCGGCAGCCAGTTTTCGATCGCCCTCCACTCGCGTCCTGCTTTGCCCGCGCCCGATGCGGGGTTGACTATGAACAGGACGCCGGGCCGGGCGGCTATGGTGCGCCTCCCACCGCGCGCGGGTTCATGACACCTTGCGGGTCAACGCTGTCCTTGATCGACTGCCACACTCGCATCCATCCTCCCATCTCATCGGCGACCCAACGCGCCCTCACTCGACCCACCCCATGGTGATGGCTGATGGTCGCACCGAGCTCCAGTGCGATGGTCATCGCGCCCTCCCAGGCCCGCATATAAGCCGACCGCGCGTCCTGCTCGGTGTCTCCTGAACCACCGAACGTGAAATAGGCGCAGCAGCCCTGCTCATAGGCGTGACTGAAGTGGCATAACGCCAAGCCACCGACCGCTATTGCGGACTTGACCCTCGTATGAAGCTCGCCGAGCACCGTCCAGGGTGCGGCGAGCTCGATCGTGTCGAGGTACGACCCTGGCGGCTCGAGAAAGGACGTCAGGCGCTCCGCCGAGAGGTCGAAGCGGTGTTTCTGCCAGCGCAGCCAGGGATCCTCGCCAAGGTCGTCCGCCGCCCCGGCGAGGTTCTTCACTGCGTTCGCTTCGGCGCGGGCGACGCCGGCCGGCCCGGCGTTGGCGACCACGAGCAGGCAGCTCCCGGATGGCAGGTCGTACCCGTTGAAGGCGGTGTCATCGGGGTCGTACAGGCGAGCGACCAGCGGCCTGATGCCGGACTGCATGATCGCGCGCATCGCCTCGAGCGCGCTGCCGAGGTCAGGGAATTCGTAGCCACGACCCAACACCGATTCGGGAAGCCTGTGCACCCGCATCACCGCGCCGAGCACCACGCCCAGCGCACCTTCCGATCCAAGCCAGAGCTGATGCAGCGCGGGACCCACCGCGGATCGCGGCCCGGGCCTCGGTGCGGCGAAGGTTCCATCGGGCAGCACGACCGCAAGTCCCATCACCATGTCCTCGATGCCTCCGTAGCGGCTGGACTCCTGGCCCGAGGACCGGGTCGCGATGAGCCCGCCCAAGGTCGTGCCGGGCAGCGAGCTCGGGAAGTGGCCCAGCGTCAAGCCACGCTCGTTGAGGTGCTTTTCGAGCACGAGCCCGTTCACGCCTGACTCGCACGTGCACGTGAGGTTTACCTCGTCCACCTCCAGGATGCGGTCGAAGCCGCTCATGTCGAGCACGAGCTCGCCGGCGCGCGGCGAGAGCGCGCCGCAGACGCCGCTTCCGCCTCCCATCGGTGTGACCGTCACGCCATGGGCGCCCGCCCAGCGCAGAATCGCGATCACCTGCTCGCGCCCTGACGGTCGTGCGACGAGCACGCGCGGCGCCGGATTCTTGCCGGCGCGCTCCTCCATGATCGCCAGGGGCCAGGTGTCGCGCACAGGGCGCTCGTCGAGTGCGGCGGCGCCGACGATCTCTTCCAATTCAGACCACATCTTGGCTTCGCGCTCCGCCCTCACGTTCTGCCTGCCGCGAAGCGACCGGCAAGCCAACCGGTGAGGATCGGGACGCCGAATCCACACGGGCCGCTGTACTCGTAGCCGCCAAGCACGGCGCCGGCCGCATACAGGTTGTCGAAGGCCACCCTGCCACCACCGTCCAGCGGGCGCAGCCGCTGGTCGGTCGAAAGGCCGCTGCGGAGCTCTTCTGCGGGGTCGAGGTACTGGAGATGCTGCAGACGCGTGCCCATGCTCGTAACCGGTTGCCCGGCGTGGAACACGCCGAGCTTCAGCAGCGGTTCGGCAGGAGTACGGCCGCCGTTCAGCCCGCCGCCAATGTGGTGCCCGGTCGCGAGGACGAAGGCGTCGGCGCGAAAAGTCCGGTCGCCGGCCCGCGCCGCCGTGACCGCGCCGCCGCTGGAGTCGAACGACGTGACCGCGGCTTTGACGGACTCGAGACCTATGGCCTGTTGCAGCCGCCAGCCGTGGGGCGAGGGCGGAGAGGCCAGGAGCTCGAAACCGTCCGCAGGCAGGTTCGTGAAGCCAGGTGGATAGGCGATCGAGGTCGACCGGCTGCGCGGCTGCGGTGCGCGGCGCCCGTAGAGGTCGGTCAGCGAGGCGGCCTGGGGCAGGTCTGGGATGCTCACCTCTTCGGCGACCGCCTCGACGCCGTGCAGCTCTTTCAACGCCTGCGCCGTGGAGGAGGCGTCGTAATCGCCGACCTCTTTGATGCCGACCACCGTCACCCGGCGGCCCACCAGTGCCCCCAGCTCACCCCCCGTCACCGTCGCCGGCACGAGGTTGCCCGGCCGAGCGATTCCGTGAATGTCCGCGTAGAGGCCGCGCGTGCGCCAGGCGCCCTCGAACTTCAGTCCGGCCTTTTCGAACGCGAGCATGAGCAGGTGGACGGCGGTGTCGAGCTCGTGGGCCAGGCGAACCGAGTCCATTCCGAGGCGGCTGAACGGATGGTGCGGCTCGGACTTGAGGACCGAATCGAGGTCGTCGACGATCTCCATGGCGCCGGCGTACAGGGCGGTGGCGCCGGGCGCGCGCGTCACCGTCGACACCTCGGCGCCGGCGCGCCGCGCGGCCAGAGCGGCGCAGTAGCCTGCAATCCCTCCGCCGATGACGAGAACCTTGGTCACGCGCTGACGATCCGGCGCGTGTCAGCCACGTCTTGATGCAGCTGTCGAACGAGGTCGTCGGTGGTGGGGAACTTGATGTCGGGGTGCAGGTATCGGATGAACCGAAGCTCAATCTTCCGCTGATAGAGGTCGCCTTCGAAGTCGAGCAGAAACGCCTCGACGCGCAGCTGCGTGCCGCCGAACGTGGGACGGTAGCCGACCGACAGCGCCGCTATGAAATTCCCATCCGGCGTGCGCGCTCTACCCGCGTACGCGCCTAGGGCGGGGATCAATTTGTTCGGCTCGACCGCGATGTTGGCCGTGGGGAAACCAAGTCGCCGGCCAACCCTCTCCCCCGCCTCGACCGGGCCGGCCATCGAGTACTCGCGCCCGAGCAGCTGGTTAGCGTGCTGGATCTCACCGGAAGTGACGAGGCGCCGCACTTCTGTGCTGTGCAGGTCGTGCCCATCGACCTTGAACGGAGGCACGACCTTCACGTCATGACCATGCTCCCGAAGCCACTGCGCGCTGCCGGTGCGCCCTCGCCCGAACGCGAAGTCGTAGCCGATCACCCAGCTCCGCAGCTCCATCGCAGCCGCCAGCCTGTCGACGAACTCCTGCGGGGACAGGGAGGACAGCTCGCGGTCGAAGCGCAGCACGATCGCGTGCTCGATGCCAGCCGCGTCGAGCAGAGCGAGCTTCTCCTGGAGCGTCGTGATCGACTGCGGGCAGTTGGCCGGGTCGAGCACGCACCTCGGATGCGGCTCGAATGTTATGAGCGTCGGCTGTGCACCGCTCGTCTTCGCCGAGGCGATCACATGCTTGATTACATCGAGGTGACCCAGGTGCACGCCGTCGAAGCTGCCGATCGTGACCGCCACCGGGCCGATTGGGCTTGCCGGAAGCCCGAGGTGAACCTTCAGCTCAGGACCTTTTCGGGCACGAAGGTGCGCCGCAGCGGATCCGCGTGCCCGAGCGCGACCAGGCGGCCGGTCAGGTCGTGGGCCCGGATCAAACCAGGTCCCGGCTCGGGCAAGACGCGCACCGCGCGCCCCTGGCGCACCATCGCCTCCTGCTCGACATTGAGCTTGACCCGCTCCATGTGCGGCAGTATGACTTCGGCTGGAAGCAGGCGGTCGCGCACGTCGCCGGCGGTGGTCAGCTCCGCGGACTGGACCGCGGTCTCGATCGTGAGCCCGCCGTAAGCCGTCCGGACGAGCCGCCCCAAATACCCGCCCACGCCCAGCTGCCGGCCCAGGTCGCGGGCGATGGAGCGCAGGTAGGTCCCGCTGCCGCAGCGGACCTCGACCCGAGCCACGGCGCCCGCGCCGGGAGTGAAGTCGAGCAGCCGCGATTCATAGACCTCGACCTCTCTCGCTTTCGGCCTGGGATCTTCGCCTTGACGGGCGAGCTTGTAGGCGCGCTTGCCGTCGACTTTGACCGCGGAGAAGGCAGGCGGCTCCTGAAGGATGCGGCCTGAGAACGCGCTCAGCGCACCGATCACGTCCTCGGCGCTGAGCCCGCTGGGATCTCCGACCGGCTCGCGCTCCGCCTCCGCATCGTCGGTCGCGGTGGTGAAGCCCAGGTGAATGTCCGCGACGTAGGTCTTCGGCAGCCGAAGCGCAAACTCGGCCAGCCGCGTCGCCGATTCGAAGAGGATGGGTAGGACGCCCGTGGCCAGGGGATCGAGCGTGCCGGCGTGGCCGACTCGATGCGCGCCGGTCAGCCGGCGCAGGCGGCTGACGACGGTAAACGAAGTCTCACCTGCCGCCTTGTCGACATTGAGTACCCCAGCCGGAAATGGAGCGACGTCAGTGGTCAGGTGAGGCGGCAAGGATCGCCTCCTTGGCGGCTGCCAGCACCATCTTCACCGATTCGTCCATCGGCCGCTCGATCTCGGCGCCGGCGGCGCGGATGTGCCCGCCCCCTCCGAAGGTGGCGCAAAGCGCGGCGGCATCCACAGGTCCGCGGCTGCGCACGCTGATCTTGGTCAGCGAGTCGTTCACTTCCTTGAAGAGGATCGCCAGCTCCAGCCCCGCGATGCTGTTCAGCGTGTCGATGATGCCCTCTGACTCGGCCATCACCGCGTTCGCCTCCTTGAGCATTCTGCGGGTGACCTTGGCCCATGCAAGCTTGCCGTCGAGCTCGACACGCATCGTCGCTAACGCAAGACCGCTCAACTTCAGCGTGGTCTCCGGTCGCATCTTGTAGACCATCGTCGCGATGCGACCGGGATCTGCCCCGAGGCGCGCGAGCCGTGCGGCGTCGTCCAGCGCCCGAGGCGTGGTGTTCTCGTGGCGGAACCCGCCGGTGTCGGTCAGCAGCGCGACGTAGAGATTCGCGGCGATGGTCGGCGTGATCGGGTAATCGAAGTGATCGAGCATCTCCATCACCATCTGCCCCACCGCGGAGGCGTCGGGGTCGATCACGTTCAGGTCGCCAAAGCGCGAGTTGGACGGATGGTGGTCCACGTTGACGATGGTGGCGTGCGCCGCGATTTGCTTGACGCTCTCGCCCGAACGCTCGAGGTTCCCCGAATCGAAGAAGAGGACCAGCTGCGGATCGACGCCGTGCGGAGGCTCAGCCCGGATGTCGGCGAAACCCGGCATGAAGGCGTACATCTGCGGCAGAGGCGGCGGGATGAGCACCCACACGTCCTTGCCCGCGGTGCGCAGCGCCTCCGCGAACGCCAGGCTGCAGCCAAGGGTGTCGCCGTCGGCGTCCTTGTGGCCGAAGATCAGGATCTCCTGGTTGGCGTCGATCAGCTCCTTGATCTCGTCGTACACATGTGGCCTCTTTTGAGGAGTTGCGATCAGGACTCCTCCGGTGCGCCGTCGGCAGGCAGCACCTCTTTCAGCAGCTCGGAGATGTGGACGGCGTACTCGATCGACGAGTCCAGCTCGAAACGGAGCTCGGGAGAGAACTTCAGATTCTGGAGCCTGCGCCCGAGCTCGTGGCGGATAAGCCCGCGGGCCGACACGAGCCCGGCGATCGACTCTTTCTGCTGCTCCGGGTTTCCGAGCACGCTCACGCGCACGCGCGCCTGCCTCAGGTCAGGTGACATGCGCACACCAGTGATGCTCACGAACCCGATCCGCGGGTCCTTGAGCTCGCGCCGGATGATGGACATGATCTCCTCGCGAACTTGCTCCCCGACTTGATCCGCGCGGTAACTGGTCATGACGACCTCCGCACTCAGCAACGAGTGATCAGATTTCTTCTCGTTCGAGACGGTATGTCTCCATCGTGTCACCGGGCTCGAATGCCTCGTAGCCCTCGACGGCGATGCCGCATTCCTGCCCGGCAGGCATCTCGCGAACGTCTTCCTTGAAGTGCTTCAGTGAGCTGATCCTGCCCTCGAAGATCTGCTCCCTTCCACGCGACAGCTTGACCCAGCCTCCACGGCTGACCTTGCCCTCCAGCACCCGGCTGCCAGCGATGACTCCGAGCCGCGGGATCTTGATCGGGGTGATGACCTCGACCTTGCCTTCGCGGATCTGACGGTACGTCGGTTCGCGCAGGCCTTTCGCGGCGCGCTCGACGTCCTCCGTCAGCTTGTAGATGACGTCGTAGTAGCGAACCTCGACCTTGGCCCGCTCCGCGGCCCCAGTGGACGCGGGCGTCGGCTTGAGGTTGAAGCACACGATGATCGCGTTCGACACACCGGCCAGCAGCAGGTCCGAGTCGCTCACGGCGCCGATTCCCTGGCCGACCACCTTGATCGCGACCACGGGGTCCTCGATCTTCTGCAACGCGCTGAGCACGGCTTCGAGGGTGCCCTGCGCGTCCGCCTTGACGACGAGGCTGAGCTCTTTGACCTCGCCTTCCTTGGCGCGGCGCGCGAGCTCTTCGAGCGTAATGCGCGGCGCGAAGTCCTTCGCGGCCTCCTGGGTCCGCTTCTCCGAGAGCTTGGTCAGGGCGATCTGGCGCGCCACCTTTTCCGAACCGACGACCTGGAAGATGTCGCCCGCCTGAGGGACCTCGCTCATGCCTGACACGACGACGGGTGTCGCCGGCGGCGCTTCCGTGACGCTGCGGCCGAGGTCGTCCGCGAGGGCGCGCACGCGCCCGTAGATGTGGCCGCAGACGAAGTCATCGCCGACCTTCAGTGTGCCGGCCTGCACGAGCACCGTCGCGACCGGGCCGCGTCCGCGCTCGAGGTGAGCGTCGACGATGGTGCCGATCGCGTTGCGGTCCGGGTTGGCCTTCAACTCGAGGATGTCGGTGGAAAGCACGATGGTCGTGAGCAGGTCGTCAATGCCCTGCCCGGTCTTGGCGCTGAGGTGTACGCACTCGTGCTCGCCGCCGTAGTGGCGCGTCACGATGCCCTGCGCCGCAAGCTCCTGGTGCACGCGGTCGGGATTGGCGCCTTCCTTGTCGATCTTGTTGATGGCGACGATGATGGGCACCTTCGCGGCACGCGCGTGGTGAATCGCCTCGACCGTCTGTGGCATGACGCCGTCATCGGCCGCGACGACGAGCACCACAATGTCGGTGACCTGCGCGCCGCGGGCACGCATGGCGGTGAACGCCTCGTGGCCGGGGGTGTCGATGAAGACGACGGGATGTCCGTCGGCCGTCTCGATCTTGTAGGCCCCGATTCTCTGCGTGATGCCTCCAGCCTCGCCGGCTGCGACGCGCGTTTTCCGGATGGCGTCGAGGATCGACGTCTTGCCGTGGTCCACGTGACCGAGGACGGTAACGATGGGAGGCCGCACGACGAGCTTGCTGGGGTCCTCATTGGCAAGCGAGAAGAGCTCCTCGCGCGATGTCGTCACCACGTCGCCCTCGCCCGCGGCCGACTCGACGGCGACCACGTCCTCGCTCAGCACCGGTTCGACGGTGTAGCCGAACTCGTCGGCGACGATCTCCGCGGTGGCGAAGTCGATGACCTGGTTGATGGTGGCCAGGATCCTCGACGCCATGAGCTTCTTGATCACCTCCACCGGGCTCACGCTGAGCTTCTCGGCGAGGTCCTTCACCGACAGCGTCGGCGGCAGCACCACGCGCCGGTCTCCGTTGGCCTCGATCTTGACCGCGACGGAGGAGGGCCTGAAGGCGGAACGGGCGGCCTCGATCGCTCCGGGCGCCAGCGGCGCGGCGGCGTTGCGGGTCAGCCGGCGCTGCTGGAGAAAGTTCACCAGCTCTTTCTGGCTGATCCCAAGTTCGCGTGCGAGTTCGTGTGCCTTCATGCTCGAACTAAGAATTATGCCGTGCTGGGTGAATTCGAAACCTGGGGCTGGTGCTTTAAGCCCCTCTCCCTAGCCCTCTCCCCCGAGGGGGCGAGGGGAGAGTTCTTTCCACAATTCAGGCTCGATAGAACCCTTTAACGACCTTTCTAGGGACTTTCTTTTGCGCGCTAAGTTGATGCATTCCGGGTCGTTGTGGACATATGCGCCTCGCCCTGCTGCGTGGCCCGTTTTGTCGACGGCGGCGCCGCTTCCGGCTACCCGGACGATGCGGATCAGGGCTGCTTTGCCGGCCTGGCCGCGGCAGCCCACGCAGGTCCGTGCGGGCTCATGGCGCGGCTTCGCCATCGGAGTCACCTGGCTTGATGTCGATGCGAAAACCCGTCAGCTTGGCCGCGAGGCGAGCATTCTGACCGTCACGGCCGATCGCGAGGGACAGCTGTCCTCGTGGCACCAGCACGGTCGCGGTCCTGGTCGTGCGGTCGATTGAAACGGACTCCGCTTTCGCGGGACCCAACGAGGATGCGACGAACGCCTCGGGGTCGTCGGACCAAGGGACGATGTCCACGTGCTCGTTGGCCAGCTCGCTGAGGATGGCTCGATGTCGTACGCCTTTAGGACCGACGCAGGCGCCGACCGGGTCGAGGCCTGGCTCGGAAGCCGACACGGCGATCTTCGTCCGCAAGCCCGGCTCACGCGCGATCGCGCGGATCTGGACGGACCCGGCTTTGATCTCCGGCACCTCGGCCTCGAGCAGGCGGTGCACGAACGAGCGTGCCGCGCGAGAGACGCGGACCTGCGCCTGCCGCGGATTGTGCTGGGTCTCGAGGATCACGACCAGCACCGGCTTGCCTGGGTGCAGCTCCTCTCCCGGAATCTGCTCCTCCGGCGGCATGACTCCCTCGATGCGTCCCAGGTCGACGAACACAGTGCCGGCCTCGACGCGGTCGACGATGCCTGACGCAAGCTCGCCCCTGTGCTCGGCGACGTCGCGCAGGACCTTGTCGCGTTCGAGGTCGTGGATGTGCCGGAGCACCGCATGCTTGGCTGTCTGCGCGGCCATGCGCTTGAAGTTCTCAGAGGGCAGCGACTCGACGACCTCGGTGCCGTCCGGGCGAACCAACCGGCTCTTCACGTCGAGGGCGCCGGTTTGGGTGTCGAGCTTCACGGTGACAAAACCCGCAGGGTTGAAGGCGCGCACGTACGCCGTGGCGAGCGCGCTTTCCACCGTGTGGAGCATCTCCTCAAAGGGAATGCCGACCTCAGCGCACAGCGCAGTCAGCGCTTCGCCCAGGCTCTCCGTGGACGGCTCAGATTGCGACCGCGAGCCTGCCCGCGACAACGTCACTCCATGCAATGTGAACGATGACCGGCGCCCGCCCGCGTGAGCCGCGTGCCTCGACGGCGATGCCCGCTCCGTCGACTGCAACCAGGTTGCCTTCCACCACTGTCTCCGACTCGCCGGAGCGATAACGCACATTGACCCGCTTGCCGTTGAACCGTTCGTACTCCCCATGCGTGCGCAGAGGGCGCTCCGCGCCCGGGGATGAAACCTCAAGGTCATACGGACCGTCGATGAGATTGGAGTGATCGATCAGCGGCCCGGCGACCCGGCTCACGCGCTCGCAGTCTTCGATCGTAATCGGCTCGCTGTGGTCGATTGAGATCCGCAAGCTCCGTCCTGAGTGACCCGATTGGTCAAGCGAGTAGAGCTCGTACCCCATGTGATTGAGGGTGGGTTCGAGCAGTTCCCTGATGGACGGTATGGGCCAGGTCGGCATGTTGCGGTTCTCACAACACGTTACACCGCTGTGGACTTCTAACGAAGAGGCTGCCAGCGCCTCCAGACGACCAGCAACGGTGACGCGTTGAAGATCGAGCTGTAGGTGCCGGACACGATCCCGATGAGCAGCGCCAGCGCAAATCCCTTCAGCGTCGTTCCGCCGGCGATCAGGATCGCCGTCAGGACAAGGACGACCGTGAAGCTCGTGATGATCGACCGCGCCGCGGTTTGCATGATGCTCAGGTTCACGACCTGCTCGAAGGAGAGCCGCTGGCTGACGCGAAGGTTTTCGCGGATCCGGTCGAACACGACGATGGTGTCGTGCACTGAAAAGCCGACCACCGTCAGCACGGCCGTGACGAAAAGGCTGTCGATCTCGCCGATTCGCAAGCCGAAGACCTTCCCCATGATGGAGAAGAGTCCCGTCAGCAAGAAGACGTCGTGCAGCAACGCCGCGAGCGCCGAGCCACCGAACTGAAAGCCGGCGCGCCAACCGCCAGGAACGTTGCGAAACCGGATCGCGAGCAGGAACAGGATGGCGGCGGAGGCCAGCACGAGCGCCAGCAGGGCGAACTCGATCGTCTCACGTGCGATCGTGCCACCCACCTCGATGACCTGCTGCACCGACATAGCGCCGACGCGCTTCGTCAGGTTGTCCTCCACGAGCGCCTGCTGCTGCGGAGTTAGCGGAAGCGAGCGGATGATGTAGCCACCACCCCCCGTCTGGATCACCGTGCCGCCTGCCGTGAGCGGGTCGGCCGCGACCGCGCTCTCCACGCTGGCGACCGCCGGCTGGTTGGCGAAGGTGACGGTGAACTCCGTGCCGCCGGCGAAGTCGATGCCGAGCAAAAAGCCCTTGAAGGCCATCGACGCAATGCCCGGGATGATGATCAGCAGGGAGATCAAAAAGAAGATGTTGCGGCGGCCGATGATGTTGAGCCATGGCCAGCAGGTTGTGAGTGACGACGATCGAAGAGACCAGGCTGGCGACGACACCGATGCCCAGCGTGATCGCAAAACCCTGCACCGCCGGTGGACCCACGAAGCCCAGGATCACGCACGTGATAAACGTCGAGGTGTTGGAGTCACGGATGGCGGGCCACGCGCGCCTTACCGCGGCGTCGACGGCCGCGGGTATGGTGCGGCCGGCGCGGACTTCCTCCTTGAAACGCTCGAAGATCAGCACGTTGGCGTCCACGGCCATGCCGACGGACAGAATGAACCCGGTGATCCCGGCCAGGGTGAGCGTGACCGGCACAACCTTGAAGATGGCCAGCACGGCGCCGGCATAGAAGAGGAGCGCGATGCTCGCGAGGAGCCCTGGCACGCGGTAGTAGATGATCATGAAGATCACCACGATCGAAAGGCCGAGCAGGCCCGCCGCGAGGCTGAGCTTCACCGATTCCGCGCCCAGCGTCGAGCCCACCTGCGTCACGTCGAGCACCTGCAGGTCGACGGGCAGCGAACCGGCGTTGATTCCAGTCGCCAGGTCGGTGGCGCTCCCCTGGGTGAAGTTGCCGCTGATCTGCGCCTGACCGCCCGAGATCTCCTGCAGCGTGGTCGGGTCGGTGAGCAGCTTGCCGCAGATTGTGTTCGGCGTCTGGGCGGCGAGGCATCCCGTGTCGTAAGGAGAGGTCACCTTCCCGACGTAGCTCGGGTCCTCCCAGTTGTCGATGTCCTTCTGCGTCAGATCCAGCCAGATCGCAAGGTGGCGCTGCGGGCAGTCCGTTCCGGCGCCGGGGCAGGCGGCAACGTTGTCGCGCGTGAGGTTGTCGAAGACGCCCGAACCGCGCGAGGTGAAGCTGATGTTGACCACCCAGCTGACGCCGCTCTGGTCGATCGCAGCGGTTGCGCTCTGGATGTCGTCTCCCGTCAAGCCCACGAAAGCGGGCTTATAGCCAGGCTCGGGTCCGTTCGTCACCTTCGAGTCCGCGACCCATTTGGTGTAAACGAGCTTCGAGATCGCGCCAATCGTCTTCTGCGCCTGCTGGGCCGTCACGCCCGCGAGGTCGACAGTGATCCGGTCGTTGTTGTTGCCCGCGCCCCGGATCTGGGGTTCGCTCACTCCGAGGGAGTTCACGCGGTGGTTGATGACCTGGATCGTGCGCTGCTGAACGTCGGCACGCGACTGGCCGGGCGGAAAGTTGGTGAGCTGGTAGTCGATGTGGGTTCCGCCCGCAAGGTCGAGCCCGCGATGGATGTAGAGCTGCCAGCCGCCGAAGTTGGGCGGCAGGCCGGCCACGTTACCTGTCAGGGGGTAGTGGTTGGCGATCCGGTAGATGTAGCCCGCCCCGTCCACGAACAGCGAAAAGACGAGGACGCCGATGATGAACAGGCGGACTGGCCAGCTGAGGACTAACTGCACGGCAGCCGATCAGTCTACCGATGGCCCGGTTACCGGTGCCGGAACACGAGGTTCAAGACCACGGTAAGCACGATCGAGAGAATGATGCTGGTGGCGATCGGGGCGTAAAACGTCACCCCGCCGCTTCGAAACGTGAGATCGCCTGGCAGGTGGAACCGGCCAAAGAGCATCAGGCCCCCGCCGATCACGGCCAGCAGGATGCCAAAGACGAGGAGCAACCGCCCGACGTCTTGCATTTGTTTTCTTAGAGTAGGCGCGTTTGCTGAGGTCCGGGGTCCGGGGGCGCGATGCCCATGTGCCGGTAGGCGAGCTCCGTGGCGACGCGGCCTCGCGAGGTCCGGGCCAGGAAGCCGATCTGGATGAGGTAAGGCTCGTGGACGTCCTCGATCGTCTCGCGCTCCTCCGACAGCGACGTCGCCATCGTGTCGAGGCCCACCGGGCCGCCTTTGAACTTCTTGATCAGGGTTTCGAGCAGCTGCCGGTCGAGCGGCTCGAGCCCGAGCTCGTCGATGTCCAGCATGGCCAGCGCCTGCCGGGTCGTGTCGACCGTGGCCCGTCCGTCGCCGCGGACCTGGGCGTAGTCGCGCACACGGCGCAGCAGGCGGTTGGCGATGCGCGGCGTCCCGCGCGCCCGGCGGGCGATCTCCAAGACCGCGTCGGGATGTATCTCGATGTCGAGGATCCGGGCGGAGCGGCTCACGATCTGCTCCAGCTCGGCCTTGGTGTAGAAGTCGAGCCGGTAGACAGCACCGAACCGGTCTCGAAGCGGCCCGCTGAGCAAACCCTGCCGGGTCGTGGCGCCGACACACGTGAAGTGCGGAAGGGGCAGCGTGGCCGCGCTCGCCCCCACTCCCTTGCCCAGCACGGCGTCGAATCGGAAGTCCTCGAGCGCCGGGTAAAGCGACTCCTCGACGGTGCTGTTCAACCGGTGGATCTCGTCGATGAAAAAGACGTCGCGCGTGCTGAGGTTCAACAGGATGGAGCCGAGGGCGCCCTGGTGGTCGATCGCCGGGCCCGAGCTGACCTTGATCGCCACCCCGAGCTCGTTGGCGATGATGTGGGCCAGCGTGGTCTTGCCAAGCCCGGGCGGGCCGCACAAGAGGACATGCTCGACAGGCTCGCCGCGCCGCCGTGCCGCCTCGAGCAGGATGCTGAGGTTCTCGCGAACCTGCTCCTGGCCGACGTACTCCGACAGCAATCTAGGCCGGAGCGTGAGGTCAAACTGGTCGTCGTCCGCCCGCGCGTCGAGGATCGGCTCGCTCATTTGCGGCCCAGAGCTCTGAGCGCCACCGCCAGCGCCTCCTGAGTGTTCGGTGTCATTTTCCAATCCACCGACTCGATGCCCACGCGCGCCTCTTGCGACGAGAATCCCAGGTTGCGCAGCGCCGACTCGACCGCCTTCGGCACCACGCCGTCGCCGGCGAGGGCGGCCGCCCGGGGCACTGCCTCCAGCTCGGCCACCACGTCGAGGCGCGGCTTGAGCTCGATGATCACCTTCGCCGCTGTCCGCTGTCCCACGCCGCTCGCGCGCCTGATCGGCGCGGCGTCCTCGCTCACGATCGCCCGCTTCAAGACCTCGAGGCTGGCGGCGCTCAGGATGTTGAGCCCGACTTTGGGGCCGACTCCGTCGACCTGGATGAGCATCTCGAACATGTCCAGCTCCGCGGCGGAGGCGAATCCGTAGAGGGCGAGCTGGTCCTCTCTGACGTGTGTGTGGATGTCGAGCTCGATCTCTCCGCCCGGCGGCGGTAACAGCTGGCGGGTCGTGGTCGAAACGCTGACCATGTAGCCGACACCGCCGACGTCGACAACCACGAAGTCAGGACCAGCGCGCCGAACGATCCCGGTCAGATGAGCGATCACCGGGCGGCTGCCCTCGTGAAACGCCTGCTGCGCGCGTGGCAGATGGCGATGGCAATAGCGTCTCGCGCGTGCTCGTCGAGGCGGCCCTCCGGGATCTTCACTTGCGCGGCGAGCATGCGCGCGATCTGCGCCTTATCGGCGTTGCCGTACCCGGTGAGGATGACCTTGACCTGGCTCGGCTTGTACTCGAAGACGGGAACGCCGCGCTCCTCGAGCACGGCCAGAATCGCGCCCCGCGCCTGCGCCACCGCAACTGCGCTCGTTGCATTGCGTCCCATGAACAATTCCTCGAGCGATGCCTCCGCCGGAGGATTGGCGTCGAGCAGCTCACGCAGATGACGCGTGATCATCACCAGTCGTTCGCCGTCGCGCCCGGGCCGTGTGACGACCGTGCTGCAAGAAAGGACGAGGTTGGGCTCGGCGAGCAGGGCGAATCCGGTGCTGGCGAGCCCAGGATCGATGCCGAGGATCAGTCCGTTCGAAGGACCTGGCATTTGTCCAACAAGGTTCTACACCTGTGCCGAGACGCGTTCAAGGACGTCAGTTGGGATGTCAAAATTGGCGTAGACCTGCTGGACGTCGTCGTCCTCTTCCAGTGACTCCATCAGCCTCAGCACCGCCGCGGCTTTGTCTTCTTCGACCGCCACAGTCTGCTTCGGCTGCATTGTGATCTCGGCGTTGTCAACCGTGACGCCGAGCTGCTCCACCGCCGCCTTCACCTTTTCGAAATTGTTGGGCGGCGTCGAGATCTCCACCGACTTGCCGTCGACCTGGACATCGTCGGCTCCGGCCTCGATCGCCGCAAGCCCAACGTCGTCTGGATCTTGCTTGCCGGCGTTTACCGAAATCACGCCTTTACGTTCGAACATCCACCCCACCGAGTTCGGCTCGCCGAGGTTGCCGCCCAGCTTGGCGAAGCGGTGGCGGATCGACGCACCGGTGCGGTTGCGGCTGTCGGTGACTGCGTCGACCATGACGGCGACTCCCGCGGGGCCATAGCCCTCGTAACGCACCTCTTCCAGCCTCTCGCCGGCGAGCTCCCCCGTCCCCCGCTTGATCGCGTTCTGGATCTTGTCGGTGGGCATGTTGATCTCTCGCGCTTTCTGCATCGCGAGGCGCAAGCGAAAGTTGCCGTCGTTATTGCCACCACCCTCTTTCGCGGCGATGGTGATCTCGCGGCTGGCGCGCGTGAACGCCTGGCCGCGCTTGGCGTCAACGATCGCCTTTTTGTGCTTGATGCCCGCCCATTTCGAGTGGCCTGACATCTAGATCGAGCCTCCGAACATGCTTTCGCTCATTCTAATTCACTTCAGCCGAATGTTCCGGCGCCGCGCGGTAACGATATCGCCGACCTTCGGCATGGGCGTGTGGCCCTGTTTTGCGCCGTTTACCCGAAAGCCCCCCTGGTCAATGAGACGCGTCGCATCGTTTCGAGTTTTGGCGATGCCGGTGGCGACGAGGAGGGACACGGGATCCATTGGACCTCCCTTGACCTCGAACTCTTCAAGGTTCGCGGTGTAATCCCGCTTCACGAATTGGCTGGTGAAAGCTTCTTCGGCTCTCACCGCCGCCTCCGGGCCGTGTAGTCGCGCAACCAGTTGGTGGGCAAGTGCTGCTTTCGCGTCGCGCGGCTTCATTGCCAGCACCTGGTCCTGAAGCTCTTGGAGAAGCCCCGAGATCAGACGTACGTATTTCTCAATCAGCTGGTCGGGGATCGACATCGTCTTGCCGTAGACGTCTTCCGGCGCCTCGTTGATTCCGATGTAGTTGCCGAGGGACTTGCTCATCTTCTGTACGCCGTCTGTGCCCTCGAGCAAGGGAAAGACCGCGATGTCCTGTGGCTTCTGGCCGTACGCCTTCTGGATCTCGCGGCCGAAAAGCAGGTTGAAGAGCTGGTCGGTGCCGCCCACCTCCAGGTCGGCCTCCACTGCTACCGAGTCGTAGGCCTGGTTGAAGGGGTAGAGGATCTCGTGTGCACCGATGGGCGCTCCCGCCTTGATCCGCTCCGCAAAGTCCTCGCGCTGCAAGACCTGCTGCAGGGTGGCCTTTCCCAGGAGTCGAAGGATGTCGGCGGCGGTCATCGGCGCCAGCCATTCGGAGTTGTGACGCACCTCTATCTGCTTGCGATAGAGCACAAGGTCGACCTGCTCGAAGTACGTCTCGGCGTTGGCCGCCACCTGCTCCGCCGTGAGCACCGGCCGGGTCTCGGACCGCCCGCTGGGGTCTCCGATCTGCGCCGTATAGTCGCCGATGATCACCACCACGGTGTGACCTTCGTCCTGGAAGAGGCGTAGAACGTCGAAAAGCACAAGGTGGCCGACGTGTAGGTCGGGGGCGGTCGGGTCGAGGCCGAGCTTGACCCGCAGCTTCTCACCGCGCTCGAGCCGCGTTTCAAGATGCTCGGCGATATGGATCTGCACCGCGCGCTCGCGCAGGCGCTCAAACAGCTGAGAGCTCACCGAAGGCTAGGGGTTGACTGGGCCGGGACCGAAATAGATCTGCGGATCGCTGGGCAGTGCCGGATCGAAGAGGCCGATGATCGGCCTGTCGATGGCTTTGACGAGGGGAACGATGACGTGCGAACCGTTGTAGCCGTCGCGGACTTTCTGCTGCAGCGGATCCAGGGAAGAGCCGCCAAACGGGTTGGCCGCGGCACCAAGCTCGTACACGCAGACGACCGTAAGAAAGACCCCGGTGATCACGCCGACGATGACTCCCAGGGAGCGGTTCAGGGCAAGCGCCGGGATCTGGATCTGGCTGTGGGCGAGCTGGGTCGCGCCTTCGACGATCACGATCACCGCAACCACGATTCCGAAGAACCCATAGATCCTGCCGTCCGGAACCTCGAAGTTGGAGGTTTGCCCCAAGATGCCTCCCGCCTGAATGCCCATGTTGGTCGCGGCCAGCAGGGCAACGTAAAGGGCGATGAACCCGATCAGGCGCCGCACCACACCCGTGAAGAAGCCGCCCACGCCGTAGGCGATGATCAGAACGATCCCAACGAGGTCGATCCAGGTCAATTGGGCAGTCCTCTCGAATTGACGGCGGGCACGTTAGAGAATTGCGGGCGGCTCAAGCGCGGAACCTCGCCTGGTGTCGCTTTTCGAGCGTTGACTTGATCTCTGTCATCACTTTGTCCACTTCGGCGTCCGTCAGGGTGCGCTCGGGGCTTCGGAAAGTCAAGGTAAAGGCGATGCTCTTGTGGCCCTCGGGAACCTGCGAGCCATGGTATTCGTCGAACGCCCCGACGTACTCGAGGAGATCGCCCGCGGACTCCTTGATCGCCGTCAGCAGCGAACCCGCTGCCACATGCTCTTCCACCACGACGGCGAGGTCGCGCTCGATCGCGGGGAACCTGGGGAGCGGCTGCGCCAGGGGTATCCGCGAGCTCTCGAGGACAGGCTGTACGTCGATCTCGAACGCCACGAACCGACCTGCGACCTTCAGGGTGGCCGCGACCGTCGGATGTAGCTCCCCCAGGTAGCCGAGCTGCCGGCCCTCCAGGGTCACGGCGGCGCAGCGGCCTGGGTGAAATAGCTCGGCCGCGCCGCGCTGGTACGTGCAGGCCGGCGCCGAAAGCGCCTGCAGGCATCCGTCGAGCACCGACTTGAGCGCATAGAAAGCCGCGCGACTGGAATCGCCCGTATTTCCCGCGGTCGCGACGGCAGCCAGGCGAAGCGGCTCCTCTGGCTGGCTGCTCTTCTCGCCGACGCGGGCCAGGAACGCGGACGCGATCTCGTACACGCGCACCTCTTCGCGGCCTCGATCGCGATTCAAGGCCACGGCGTCGACCAGTGACGGCAGCAGCGAGGTGCGCAAGGTGTCCATGTCGTCGCTCAGGGCATTGGACACGCGCATGGCGTAGGCGGCGACCCGCAGCGCCTCGAGCTTGCGGCTTGAGACCAGAGCCGGGTTCCACGTCTCCGTGAAGCCTGCCCCGGCCATCACCTCGCGGGCCGCATCGAGGCGGCGGTCGATGCTGGGAGCGAGCGAGGTCCATCGATCATGACGCCTCCCCGGCAACGTCGGAGGTACGCGGTCGTAGCCGAACACGCGGCCGACCTCTTCCACGAGATCTTCGGGAATCGTCACGTCCAACCGGAAGACCGGAGGCAGCACGTCCCACTCACCGTCCCCCATCACCTTCACGTGAAATCCGAGGCTGATCAGGATCGCCTCGGACTCTTCCAGTGGGACGTGCACGCCCAGCACCTCGTCCACGATCCAGGGCTTGAGCCTCACGCGCACCGGCTCCTGCGGTCGCGGATACACATCCGGCCACTCCTTGTGCACCGAGCCGCCGGCGAGCTCTGCGATGAGCGCCGCCGCCCGCCTCGCACCCGCCAGGGCCAGCTCGGGCGGAAGGCCGCGCTCGAACCTGGCGGACGCCTCGGTTCGGAGCCCAATGGCTCGCGACGTCTGCCGGATGCTTGGGCCGCTGAACGTGGCCGCTTCAAGCAGGACGTCCGTGGTGGCGGTGGAGACAGCGGTCTCCTCGCCGCCGATGACTCCGGCGATGGCGACCGGACGCTTTGCGTCCGCGATCACCAGCATTGCGTCGTTCAGCTCTCTCACGATGCCGTCGAGGCACAGCAGCTTCTCGCCGCCGCGTGCACGCCGGACCTGGATCTCGGGGCCTTCAAGTCTTGCGAGATCGAAGACGTGCAGTGGTTGCGCGTACTCGAGGAGCACGTAGTTCGATATGTCGACGAGGTTGTTGATGGGCCGCACCCCGCAGGCGCGGAGCCGGCGGCGAAGCCATTCCGGGCTCGGCCCGACTTTGACTCCTTTGATCACGCCCCCGATATACCGGCTGCAGAGCTCAGGGTCTTCGATGCTCACCTTCACGAGCTCGCGCCCCGGGGGAGCCGCCGTGCCGGTGAACGAGGGCATGAAGTCGCGCTTGAGCGGGCGGCCTAGTCCCGCGGCCAGCTCGCGAGCGACGCCCAGGTGACCCATGCAGTCGGGCCGATTGGACGTGACCTCGATTTCCATCACCGAGTAGCTCGGGATCACGGTCGTCAGTGGGTCGCCTGGCGTTCCGGCGTCAAGGATGAGGATGCCCGAGTGGTCGTCGCCGAGGAGCAGCTCGTCGGCGGAGCACAGCATCCCGCTCGCCTTGTACCCGGCGATGTTCATGTCCTTGACCAGCTTCCCGTTTGGAACAGTCGTCCCCGGCAACGCGACGGGCACGAGCGTCCCGGGGACCGCGTTCGGCGCGCCGGCGATGATCTGCTGCACGCGACCTCCGCCGAGGTCGACCTGATGCAGCCAGAGGTCGTTGCGAGATTTCGGATGCTTCTTCTGTTCGAGGACCTTGCCGATCACGATCTGCGAAAGGTCGACCAGAGTCAGGGACTCGACCTCGAGGCCAAGGCGTGTGAGCACTTCGGCCGCGTCCTTTGGTGAGACGTCAGCCAGATCGACGAAGTCACCCAACCACTCATATGAGACTTTCACCGCCTAGAACTGCTCCAGGAAACGGAGGTCGGATTCGTAGAACAGCCGGATGTCGTCGACGTCGTGCTTGAGCATCGCCATGCGCTCGATTCCGAATCCCCACGCGTAGCCGTTCCACTCGGTCGGGTCGATCCCACCGTTGCGGAGCACCTGCGGATGCACCATCCCGCAGCCGCCCACCTCGAGCCAGCCCTTGTGGCGGCAGCTCTTGCAACCCATGCCGCTGCAGATCCCGCACGTCACGTCGAACTCGAAGCTGGGCTCGGTGAACGGGAAGTAGCTCGGGCGAACGCGCACCTTGCGCTCTCGCCCGTACAGAGACTGGATCATGTAGAGGAGCGTGCCTTTCATGTCGCCCACCGTCAGGGCCTTGTCGATCGCCAGCCCTTCGACCTGGCTGAAGTAAGGAAGACGCGTCGCCTCAGGCGGGTCTCGACGGTAGGCGCGACCTGGCGTGATGATGTAGATCGGCGGCTCCTTGATCCGCTGCATGGCACGGATCTGCACCGGCGACGTGTGCGCCCGCAGCAGCAGCTCCGGCGTGAAATAAAAAGAGTCCCAGCTCTCTCGCGCGGGGTGGTCGGCGCCCAGGTTGAGGGCCTCGAAGTTGTACCACTCGGTCTCCACCTCGGGGCCCTGCTCGACCTGGTACCCCAGGCTCTCCAGGATGGTCTCGATCTGGCGCCGGACCTGAGTGAGGACGTGGATGTGGCCACGTCCGAGAGGCGGCCCAGGGAACGTGATGTCGATGGCCTCGGTCTCGGCTATGTCCGCGAGCCGGGCTCCTTCGAGCTCTGCGCGTCGCGTCGAGAGAGCCGCTTCGATTGCCTTCTTCGCCTCGTTGGCCGCCTGACCGAGCGCTGCCCGCTCCGCTGGATCGAGCTTGCCGATGCCCGAAAGAAGGCTGCTGATCTGGCCGTTCTTGCGCCCTAGGTACTCCATCTCGATCGCCTCGAGCTCGGTCCTGGTCTGCGCTTTAGCGATTGCCGCAAGCGCTTGAGCACTCAGCGCGGACGGGTCGCTCATGACGCGAGCCTCCGCCTGACTTCGAAGAGGATGAGGGCCGCGGCGGCGGCCACGTTGAGGGACTCGACGCCCTCGGTCAGAGGCACAGTGACCAGCTTCAGGTCCTTTCGGGAAAGCCCATGGGTCTCGCTGCCTAGGACGATCATCCCCGCAGACTCTATCGGCGCCTCGGCCAGCGGCGCACCGCCGGAGGCCGACGCACCGTATCCGTCGAGTCCCGCCAGATCACTCCACCCGGCGTGCGCCACCTTCAATCTGAAGACGTTGCCCGCCGACGCCCTTATCGCCTTGGCCCCGTAGGGATCCGCCGTGCCTTCCAGCACAACGACCGCCGGAGCGCCGGCCGCTGCGGCAGTGCGGCAGATCGCGCCCACATTTCCCGGGTCCTGCACGCGGTCCAGCACGATGAGCGGCCACCGTGCGTCACGCGCCGCCTGTATCGCTTCCGACGGTGACGACTCCCGCACCAACGCGATGGCGATCACGCCTTGCGGAGTCACTGTCTGCGTCGCCGCGCGAAACGCGCCCGGAGTCAGCGCCACGCTCGAGGGGAAGTGGAACGGAAGCTTGTCGCCCTCGCGTTTTGCGATGAGCTCGAACTCCAGACCCGCGGCCCTGGCTTCCGAAAGCACGCGCGGACCCTCCAGGAGGACGTGCCCTGGCTCGCGCCGTTGAGCGAGTCGCCGAAAGCGACGGACGATCTCGTTTTCCGGGCTTGAGATTACCGGCTGGTCAGAGGGCTTTCTTGGCAACCTCGACCAGCCGGGCAAAGGAACCGCTGTCGCGCACGGCCAGGTCAGCCAGCACTTTGCGGTCGATCTCCACTCCGGCCTGGCGAAGGCCGTGCATGAGCTTGTTGTAGGGCAGCCCCGACTGTCGCGAGGCGGCGTTGATGCGCGCGATCCAGAGGCTGCGCATTTCCCGCTTGCGACGCCTACGGTCGCGGAACGCGTAGGCGAGCGCGTGCAGCACCGCTTCGTTGGCGGGCCGGAACAGCAGCTTCTTGGAGAGGCGGAATCCCTTGGCGCGATCGAGGATCGCTTTGTGGCGGCGATGGGCGGGAACGCCTCTTTTGACTCGTGCCATCTCTAGATCCCCAGCGCCCGCTTCACGGTCTTGCGGTCGGCTTTGGACACCGACTGTTCGGTGTGGTCCTTGCGCTTGTGCTCCTTCGACTTCTGGTGGAGGCGGTGGCTCATCCACGAATTCCGCCTCATAAGCTTTCCATTGCGTGTGACGCGTACGCGCTTGGCCAGACCTTTCATGGTCTTCAACTTAGGCACTGGTGGTTGCGGTCTCCTTAGCGGCCGGCGCGGCCTGGCGGCTCGGCGCGAGGATCATGAACAGGTTCTTGCCCTCGAGCAGCGGCGCGCGTTCGACGACCGCGAACGGCTTCGCGTCGTCCGCGACCCGGTCGAGAATCCGCCTCCCGATGTCCTGGTGGACCATCTCGCGGCCCCTGAACATGATCGTCACCTTTACTTTCTCTCCTGCTTCGAGGAACTGCTTCAAACCCTTGAATTTCGTCTGGAAATCGTGCTCAGCGACCTTGGGTCGCAGCTTCATCTCCTTCAGCTTGATGACGTTCTGCTTGCGGCGCTGGTCCTTCTCGCGCTTGATCGTCTCGAACTTGTAGCGTCCGTAGTCGATCAGGCGGCAGACCGGCGGGCTTGCTTGCGGCGCCACCTCGACGAGGTCGAGTCCCTTCTCGCTTGCGATGCGCAGAGCGGCGTCCAGGGAGAGCACTCCCAACTGGTTGTTCTGGTCATCGATCAACCGCACTTCCGAGCTGCGGATCTGATCGTTGATCTTCAGCTCTTTAAACGCGATGAGACTCTACCTCGGGCAAATTCAGAGTTCTGCTATTCCTCCAATTCGACTAAATAAAACAAAAACGGACGGCCTGAAGCCATCCGCCTTAACCGCGACCCTTTCGAGCGATGCCCTGAGGGTGAGGGTAGGTGCCCTGCTTCAGGTGCTGGATCGTACCGGAAACGTAACCCGAAGCGCAAAGTGTCGTTGGCTTTGATGATGAGAACCTCTTGGCGCGCAGCAGCACTTGTGGCGCTGGCCGTGTTCTCGGCCGGGGCATGCAGCCTGCCCGGGAGCACGGCGAAGTCGCCGTCACCTGCCGCCAGCGCGTCCCGCACCAGCTCCCCCTCCCCCTCACCTTCAACATCGCAAAGCCCTCCGCCCGCGCCGGTGACCGGAGCCTTCGGCGTCCTTGTCAGCTCGCTGAGCGGCAGCAGCTACACGGTCAGCCTGGTTGGAATTGATGGCCGGGTGATCGCGAGCGCGATCGCCAACACACCGAGCACCGTCACGTGCGCCAACGCGGCCGCCGGCATCGTTCCTCCGCCGGTCAGCACGAGCGACACCCGGGTCTACTTCATGGACGCACTCGGGGTCGTCCGCTACCTGTCTCCCAACGGAGACACGGGCCAGGCCATCACGCTTCCGATCGGGCCTGCGCGGCGCAGCCTGTTCGCGGTCAGCCCCGACGACACGCTGATGGCAGTGGTGGTGCTCGACTTCACGGCCAGCGGAGCGACGACGAAGCTCTACATGTATCAGCTGCAGTCCGGAGGCTCGCAGAACCTGCTCTTCAGCCAAGCCGGCGCGTACGCGCTTTGGCCGACCGGTTGGCACGGCCTGAACAACCTGGTCGTCGCGAAGGTGCCCGCCTGTACACAGGGCGGCGGGTTTGGCTGCTGCGGACCGCAGGAGCTCCATGTCGTGGACCCGGCCACAGCGGTCCGTCGATTCGTCATCGGCGGCTCTGGCTGCGTCATCAGCGGACCGCCATCGCCTGGCGGCGTGTCGTGCGAGAACAGCACCGGCACCGACACGGTTTACAGCTGGACCAACCTTCAACTGCGCACCTACCCCATCCCCGGCGTGGGCATGGGCCCCATCTATCTCTCACCGAATGGCCAGCACCTCGCCCTGTCCATCAATGTGAACGAGGCGACGATCGAAGGGGCTCAGACCTTGAGCATGGGCGTCTGCGGGTGGATCGACGACACCCACATCCTCGCGGGAGGCGACACGCAGCAGCAGCCGCGCGTCGGGGACACCACCTCTGGCCACGTCGTCCCGGTGGCCGCACAGGGCGACTGCGCCGGCCGCATCCCAGGAGGTCTCTAGACCCGGGCTGGGCGCCGGCGCTCCGCAACCTCGGTCGCGACCATGCTCGCAAACGACTCCAGTGATGTATCGACTTCCTGGTTGGAGCGGTCGCGAACGTTGACGTGCTCGGTCTCCGCCTCGCGAGCGCCGACGATGGCCATGTAAGGCACCTTGCGCGCATGTGCATCGCGGATCTTGCGCTGCATCTTTTGCGCTCGATCGTCGACCTCGACCCGGAGGCGCAGCGCACGCAGCCGATCCGCCACCTTATGGGCGTACTCGTGCTGCGCATCTGTGATCGGGATCACGACCACCTGCACCGGGTGCAGCCAGGTCGGGAAGGCGCCGGCGTAGTGCTCGATCAGGAACGCCGTCATGCGCTCAAACGCGCCAAATGCTCCGCGATGGATCATCACGGGTCGCTGTCGTGAACCATCCTCGGCGACGTATTCGAGCTCGAACTTCTTCGGCAGCTGAAAGTCGACCTGGACGGTGTTGTTGGTGAACTCACGCCGCTGAGCGTCCTTGACCTGAAAGTCGATCTTGGGCCCATAGAACGCCGCCTCTCCAACGCCAACCTTGTACGGGAGGTTCAGGCTTTCGAGCGCCTCCTTGAGCGAAGCTTCGGCGCTCTCCCATTCCTCGTCGGTGCCCGCCCATTTGGTCTTCACGTTGTCGCGCACCGAGAGGCGGTACGTGTAGTCCTCAACGCCAAGCACCGACATGAAGTAGTTGGCGAGCTCGATGGCCCCACGCACCTCCGGGATGACCTGCTCGGGCGTACAGAAGATGTGCGCGTCGTTCAAGTTGAACGACCGCACGCGAACCATGCCCATGAGCTCGCCTGACTTCTCGAGCCGGTAGTTCTGACCGAGCTCGGCGATGCGCAGCGGCAGCTCGCGGTAGCTGTGCAGGTCCTGGTCGTAGACGACGATGTGGTGCGGGCAGTTCATTGGTCGAAGCTCCAGCTCTTCGCCATCCTCGAACCGCATCGGCGGGTACATCGTGTCGTGGAACAGCTGCCAGTGGCCGCTCTTCTTGTACAGGTCCAGCTTGGCGAGATGAGGCGTGATGACGTGGCGGTAGCCGCGCTTCAGCTCCTCGTCGACGATCCAGCGTTCCAGCTCGCGGCGGATCGTCGCGCCGTCCGGCAGCCAGACCACCTGGCCGAGGCCCAGCCGCTCGTCGAGGGCGAAAAGCTTCAGCTCCTTGCCCAGCTTCTTGTGGTCGCGCTTCTCGGCTTCCTCGAGGAATTTGAGGTAGTCCTCGAGCTCCTTCGGTGTCTGCCACGCGGTCCCGTAGATGCGGGTGAGCTGCGGTTTCTTCTCGTCGCCGCGCCAGTAGGCGCCGGCGACGCGCAGGAGCTTGAACGCTTTCAGGTCGCGCGTCGATCTCACGTGCGGCCCACGGCACAGGTCCAGAAAGTCACCGGTGCGGTAGACGCTCACCTCGTCGCCCTCGACCTTGTCGGTGATCAGCTCGAGCTTGTAGTCCTGGCCGCGTTTGCGAAATTCGGCGATCGCATCCGCGCGCGAAAGGGTCTCGGGCAAGAACGGCCTGTCCTCGTTGACGATCCGGCGCATGCGGGACTCGATCGCGCCGAGGTCGGACTCGGAGACCGGCTTGCTGAACTGAAAGTCGTAGTAGAAGCCGTCCTGGACCGCCGGGCCGATGCCGTATTTCGCGTCCGGGTAGAGCTCCATCACCGCCGCGGCGAGGAGGTGCGCGGCCGAATGCCGCAGTACCTGCAGCGGATCGTCGGTCGCCTCGTGTTCGCCGTACTCGCTCATTGGGTCGTCAGTATATGGACGCTCTGTACATGCTCGAGTCGCCGCCCACCCCGACCCTCCCCCTGGCGGGGGAGGGGAGACCCTGGTGAATCCGACTGCGATCGTTGACGCGCTTGGTTATCCCGCGGCGGGGCTGGGCATCCTCATCGAAAGCTCCGGCATTCCCTTTCCCGGCGAGATCTTGCTGCTGGCCGCCGCTGCTTGGGCAGCGGCCCGGCACCACTCGATCGTTCTCGTCATCCTTTTCGGTTTCCTCGGGGCGACAGCCGGCGCCGATATCGGCTACTTCCTGGGGTTCAAGGGCGGGAGGCCATTCGTCGAACGATTCGGCAGCATCTTCCGCATCCGCCCGGAGCACATCGCCCGTTCCGAGCTGTTCTTTGCGCGCTACGGCGACAGGGCGGTCCTCGCTGCGCGTTTCGTGCTGGGTCTGCGCACCTGGGGTTCGATCCTGGCAGGCATGGCGCGCATGCCCTTCTGGCGCTTCCAGCTCTTCAGCGCGCTGGGCGGCCTTGCGTGGGCCACAGTCATCGGCCTCGCCGGTTATCTGCTGGGGAGCAACGTTCCGCTGCTCGAAGCGATCATTCGAGGGATTGGTCTTGGTGGTCTGGTTGTGGTCGTGCTGCTGGTGGCGGTGATTGTCGTGGCTGGGCAACGCGCTTCCCGGCCGCGATGATCGCAACGCCGCCGGCGCCCAGCAGCGCGCCCAGGCCGCCTATGACGTGCGCGGTACCTATGGTGTCGGAGAGCGCCGCCGCCACCAGCACGGGCACGGCGGTAACCCCGTTGATGACCATATAGAGCAGCGAGAAGATCCGGCCGCGGATCTCGTCGCTGGTCGATTCCATGAGGTACGTGATCGCCGGGATCATGATCGCCCCGAACTCGACGCCAAGCAGGAAGCTGAACGCGGCCGAGGTTATGCGGTTGTGCACCTGCAGGGCGGGAAACTGGGCCATCGCCTCCGGCACCGCGGCGAGCGCAAGCAGAGTCACGCCGTTGGCCACGAGCGAACCCGCCAGCACTTTCGCCCGATCCAGGTTGCGGAGGAACTGGCCCAATAGGAGCGCGCTGAGAATCGCGCCGCCGGTGGCCGGCGCGAGGATCACGTAGGTGTCCTGGGCGTTGATGAGCAACACCTTGCTCACGTACGCGGGCGCCAGCGCAAACAGCATGAACAGCACCAGCACCGCGATGCTCACCTGGCCGAACGCAAGCATCAGGCCGCGTGAGGCGCGCAGCGCATCGAGGCCTTCTTTGATGTCGACGACCAGGATGTGGAATCGGTTACGGCTATCCGCGACCGGCGACTCTGTCGTCGGCTGAAGGTGTGGGATGTCGGAGGCGAAGATCAAAGTTCCGCCGATCAAGAGCAGCACGACGGCGCACCAGTAGGGCGCGTAGAGGTCGATCCTCGAGATCACCGGGGCCAGCGCGCCGCCCACCACCAGCGTCAGGACCATGGTCAGGAGCGCCATCGAGTTGGCGGTGATCAGGGCCGAGCGCGGAAGGATGGTCGGGATGACCGCGGCTTCGGCGGGCCCGAACAGCTGCCCGACAGCCGAGAAGACCAGGGTGATGAGCAGCAGGTGGGCGAAGTCGGTGCTCAGACCCGGGACGAGGGCGGCCAGCGGGATGAGCGCCACCACACCGGCGCGTCCGAAGTTTGCCCACATCATGATCTGCTTGCGGTCCATCCGATCGGCGATTACGCCGGCCGGAGGCGCGAACAACACGGCCGGGATGGTGTACGTCAGGAGCGTGATCGCCACCGGGGTGCTGCCGCCAGAGATGTGATACGCGAGGATGATCAGGGAGAAGAGCAGGAACTTGTCCGCGAGCTGCGCGGCCAGCTGCGCGAACCAGATGTTCCTGAACGCCGTGTGCCTCAGGACCGTTCGGAAACCACCCGGGCCCTCGACCGGAAACCTGATCGGTTGTTCCACGAGCGTTAGAGATTAGCCCTCGGGACTTCGAAACTCCTTATAAAGCGCCTCCCACTCACCCAGGTGGAGCGTTTGCGGACGCCGCTCGGGATCGATACCGGCTTCGCGAAGACGCGCGCCGGCCGCCGTGCTGCCGATGCCACTCATCCGGCCCAACGTTCCACCGAGCTGCTTCCGGCGGCCCTGGAACACAGCCTCGACGAACCGGAAGAAGGCCTTGAGATCGTCGACATGGACCGCCGGTCGTGGCCGAACTTCGAGCCCGACGAGCGCTGAATCCACGCGCGGCGACGGCGTGAATGCCGCCGCAGGGATCGTGAGAAGAGTTCGCGCCTCCGCGAATACCTGGACGGCGACTGTGGCGAGGCTCGCTCCGCTCGACGCCGTCCATCGGTCCGCGACTTCTTTCTGTACCACCAGCGAAAGCCGGCGCGGGCGTGGCGGATCGTCCAGAAGCTTGCGAATCAACGCGCCGGTGAGGTTGTAGGGGATGTTGCCTGCGACGACCTCGTTCCCATCGGGGAAAGCCGAACGAACGTTGAAGCGCAGGATGTCCGTCCGCACCACTTCCACGTTGTCGAGGCCGTCGAGGGATTCACGCAGCGCAGGGATGAGCCGGCCATCCAGCTCGACTGCCACCACCCGGCGGCAACGAGGTGCGAGCGCCACGGTCAGCGTTCCAACGCCCGCACCCACCTCGAGCACCTCGTCTTGCGGTGAGAGACCGGCTTGTTCGGCGATAGCATCCCGGAAGCCCGGGTCGATGAGGAAATTCTGGCCGAGCGAATGCTTGAGGTCGATGCGATGCCGGCGAAGGAGCTGGTCCAGCTGATGTGAGTCGGCCGGGTCGATCACTTCATCTTGCGAAACAACGCGTACGCATTCTGCTTTTCTTGTTCCGCCAGCTCGGTCAGGCTCACACCGCGCAGCTCGGCCACAACTTCCGCGGTGTCGAGCAGGTATTCGGGCCGATTTGGGACGCCCATTCGCTTTTGAGCATTTCCATACGGCGAGTCGGTCTCGAGCAGCAGCCGATCGGCGGGGCACTGCTTGACGACCTCGCGAAGCGCGGTGCGGCTCGGCCTGGTGACCAACCCCGCGAATGACAGGTGGAACCCAAGGTCCAGGAAGCGCTCCGCCCAGTCCCACTCGAGGGCGAAGTAGTGCATGACGCCCCGCAGCCCGCGATGCCTGGAGATTGCGTCGGCGAGCTCTTCGTCGGCTCCACGATTATGGACCGACACGGGCAGATCGAGCTCGAGCGCGAGGGTGAACATTTCATCGAGGCGGTCCCTCTGCGCGTCGCGGTCGGGACCGCCGACGTGTTCGAAGTCGAGGCCGATTTCCCCTATGGCCACGACCATCTCGTCTGCCGCCAGGTCCCTGAGCGCGTCCACGTCGGGCGCGGACTCCTCGAGCGGGTAGTGTCCGACGCCGGCCCACACCTCCTGGAAACGGTTGGACAGCGAGACGGCGGCACGGCTTCGCGGCAGATCGACGCCCATCGCGATCATTCGGGTCACACCGGCGCTGACGGCGCGCTCGACCACGTCGTTCGGCTCGCCAAGTTCCTCGAAGTGAAGGTGCGTGTCGACCAGAGACAAGATGGCTATTCGACCACGTCATCGAGACGCTTGAAGAGCGCCTCGGGCACGGGCAGCTTGCGGCCGGGCGGGAGCGTCGATGGCTTCCAGCGATCTTCGCTCGAGTAGTCACCGGTCAGCACCGAGTGAGGCGCGCCGTCCTCAACGACCTCGCGCACCTCGGGCTGCTCCGCGATCACATCGTCGTAGCCGAGCATCCTGTGCAGCTTTTGCGACGAAAAGGGCAGGAACGGGGTGAGCATCGTCTTCAAGTTGTCGACGCAGCGCAGCGCCACGTACAGCACCGTGCCGGCCCTCTCGCGATCGGTCTTGATGGTGTGCCAGGGTTGTTCGGTTCCGAGGTATACGTTGACTTTCGCGGCCGCCGCCAAAGCGCTCTTCAGCGCCATCTGAAAGCGGGCCTGGCCAAGCTGGAGTGCGACCTCGTCCAGCGCATCCTCGACCTCTTTGATCAGGGTCTTGTCGGCTTCGGTGAGCTTCTGCGGTTCAGGCACAGCGCCGAAATTTCGGTGCGCGTTGACCAGGGTGCGGTGCACCAGGTTGCCCCATGTCGCCACCAGTTCGTCGTTGTTGCGTCGCACGAACTCCGACCAGGTGAAATCTGTGTCCTGGTTCTCGGGTCCGGCGATCATCAGGTAGTAGCGAAGCGCGTCGGGGTCGTACCGATCCAGCACGTCCTTCACGTAAATGACCTGGCCGCGACTCGTCGAGAGCTTCTTGCCCTCCATGTGGAGGTGCTCGCTGGCCACGATGTCGTCAGGCAGCACGTATCTCTGCTTATCGTCGCTCACGCCCATGAGAATCGCCGGCCACATCACGGTGTGGAAGGTGATGTTGTCCTTACCCATGAGGTAGTAGTGCCACGCCTCGGGATTCATCCACCAGTCTTTCCAGGCGTCGGGCTCACCGTGCTCGACGGCCCACTCGATCGATGCGGACAGGTATCCGATAACCGCGTCGAACCAGACGTAGATTTTCTTGTGCGGGTTGTCCTCCCAGCCCGGCAGCGGTACAGGAACGCCCCAGTCGAGGTCGCGTGTGATGGCGCGCCGCTTGAGGTTGCGCGCGTACTCGAGCGAGTACTTCCGTACGTTGGGGCGCCAGTTGTCGTGCCGCTCGATCCATTCCTTCAGCTGCTCCCCGAACGCCGGCAGCCCGAGGCGGGGTCGAAGGCCCCCATCTGCTTTTCTTTGACGAGGTAGCCCTTTTCGTACAGGGTCAGGAACAGCCTCTGTGTAGTGCGGTAGTGATTGGCCGTCGTCGTGCGAGTGAAAACGTCGTAGGTCATGCCGAGACGGCGAAGGTCCTCGACGATCAGCGCGTTGTTGCGGTCCGCAAACTCCCGCGGCGGAACGCCCCGCTTGTCTGCCTCATACGTGATCGGGGTGCCGTGCTCGTCGGTGCCGCTCGCCATGAGCACTCGCGACCCGCGGAGCCGCTCGAAACGCGCGAGGACGTCGGCGGGCACGGCGAATCCCGCGACGTGGCCGATGTGGCGAGGCCCATTGGCGTACGGCCACGCCGGCGCAACGAGGACTGTTCTCTTTTTATCCGCCACTGATCACAAGGGTAATCTCGCCACGGACCGGGTCGGACAAAGCCGCCAGCACCTCGGACGCGGTGCCCCGGAGCAACTGCTCGTGGAGCTTTGTCAGCTCGCGCCCGAGCGTGAGGTGGCGGGCGGGCATCACGTCCGCGATGATCGTCAGCGATTTCCTGATCCGGTAGGGCGAGTCGAAGACGACCGCGGGCCGGGGGTCGCCGTCCAGCGTCGACAGCAATCGGCGGAGGTCGCCAGGCTTGCGTGGCAGGTAGCCGAGGAACGTGAAACCCGGCCCGCCGTATCCCGCGGCGGACAGCGCGGCGGTGACAGAGCTGGGGCCCGGAATCGGAACGACCGTGTGCCCCGCCGCCCACGCGGCGGTCACCAGCGCCTGTCCTGGATCGGAGAGCGTGGGCGTCCCCGCATCGCTCACGAGCGCGAC
>WNFD01001006.1_pt1 | contig 33981 bp, 29 predicted proteins | sample 5400491 | NCBI WGS metagenome assembly WNFD01 (sample SAMN13153343, study PRJNA577476) | soil metagenome | isolation source: 120 cm saprolite under Douglas fir tree site 2 hole 2 replicate 2 | place: USA:California | collected 2015-04-18 | reverse complement strand
GCGAGGGTACGTACGCCCAACAATCCCAATGGCATAGCACCCCTCAGGACCCGGCGTGAAATCGAGTCGCCAAGTAACTATCTTCAAGTGTTTAGGACACTTGGACCATTTCGACCATCGTGCGCCTATCCGAGCTGTTGACGCCCGCCGGTATTCGGGTCCCCCTGCACGCGACTGACAAGGCCGGGGTGCTGCGGGAGCTCGTGGCCCTCGCCGCGCCCGGGAACGGGGGCACCTCAGACGAGGTGCTGGGGGCAATCCTCGAGCGCGAGAAGCAGTTCCCTACGGGGATCGGGTACGGGGTGGCGGTGCCTCATGGCAAGACCCCGGTGTTGGCCGCGCTGGTAGTGGTCGCGGGCACGACGCCGGCGCCGGTCCCCTACGAAACGATCGACGGCGAGCCGGTGCGGCTGTTTTTCCTGCTCGCGGGCCCCGAATCGGCTGCCGGGGCCCACGTGAAGGCGTTGAGCCGCATCTCGCGGCTGGTGCGCCGCGAGCCGGTGCGGGGGAAGCTCCTGGGCGCCCGCACGCCCGACGAGTTCTACCGCGTGCTGTGCGAGGCGGAGGGACCATAGACCCGGTCAGTGCCACATCCCGGCGCACACTGCGCTGCGGCGAGCTGTCGGCTCAGCACGTGGGCCAGCGGGTGCGCCTGGGCGGCTGGGTGCACCGCCGGCGCGACCTGGGCGGCATCGTGTTCATCGACCTGCGTGACCGGGCCGGGATCGTCCAAGTGGCCGTCGGGCCGGGGGCACCCGCAGCGGTGCGGCGCGTAGCGGGCGGGCTCTCGAGCGAGACGGTGGTCGAGGTCGAGGGTCAGGTCGCGCGGCGGCCCGCGAACATGACGAACCCGGAGCTCGCGACGGGCGAGGTCGAAGTGCAGGCGAGCGCGCTCCAGGTGGTCGGTCCCGCCGTGACCCCGGCGATCCCGGTGGCGCGTGGCAAGGGGGAGGAGCTGCCGGCCGAGGAGCTGCGGCTCAGGTATCGCCACCTCGACCTCCGCCGCCCCGAGATGCAGGCCAACCTGCTGTTGCGCCATCGGCTCCTGCAGCGCGCGCGGGCGACCCTCTCCGATCTCGAGTTTGTCGAGATCGAGACCCCCGTGCTCACCAAGCCAACGCCCGAGGGCGCGCGCGACTATCTGGTGCCGGCGCGGGTGCATCCGGGCGAGTTCTACGCTCTGCCGCAGTCGCCGCAGATCTACAAGCAGCTGCTGATGGTGGCCGGGTTCGACCGCTACTTCCAGGTGGCGCGCTGCTTCCGGGACGAAGACCTGCGCAATGACCGCCAACCCGAGTTCACCCAGATCGACCTCGAAGCGTCGTTCGTAACGATGGAGGACGTGCTCGGCTACGTCGAGACGGTGCTCGTGGCGTTGTGGGACGCAGGGGGACACCGGATCGCCCGCCCCTTCCCGCGGCTCATCTGGCGCGAGGCCATGGAGCGCTACGGCACCGACAAGCCCGACCTGCGCTACGACTTGGCGATCGCCGACTGGACGAGCGCGGTCCGGCCGCTCGCGGTGCCGTTCTTCCAGCCCGCGCTCACGGACGGCGCGCGCGTGCGCGGGCTGGCGGTGAGGGGTGGGGGCGTCCTGTCGCGCAAGGATGTGGACCAGCTGGCCGAGCTCGCCAAGCAGCTCGGGGCGGCGGGTCTCGCCTGGGTCAAACGCCAAGGCGAGCAGCTGTCCGGCTCGGTCGCCAAGCACTTCACCGTCGAGGCATTGGGCGCGCTCGGGGTCGGCGACGGGGACGCGGCGCTCGTGGCGGTCGGCCCGGATCGGGTCACCTCGCCCGTGCTCGATCGCGTGCGTCAGGAAGTGATCCGCCGGCTCGCGCCTGCCCCCAAGCTCGCGCACGCCTTCCTGTGGGTGCTGGACTTTCCCCTGTTCGAGCCCGACGCCGAGACCGGGCGGCCCGTGTTCGCGCACCATCCGTTCACGGCGCCGCACCCGGACGACGTGGCGCGCTTCGACAGCGATCCGTTCGCCTGCCGCGCGCAGCACTACGACGCCGTCTACAATGGCAACGAGCTCGGCTCGGGTTCGATCCGCATCACCGACCCCGCGGTGCAGCGGCGCGTGTTCGCGCACCTGGGCCTCGCGCCCGCCGACGTCGACGCCCGGTTCGGGTTCCTCCTGAACGGCCTCGCCGCGGGGGCGCCGCCGCACGGCGGGTTCGCGATCGGGTTCGATCGCGTCGTGATGGCCCTCGCCGGGGCGGAGAGCATGCGCGACGTGATCGCGTTCCCGAAGACCACGGCGGCGCGCGCCCTGTTTGAAGGTGCCCCGGCGCCGGCCAACCCGGCCGACCTGGCGGCGCTGCACATCGAGGTCAAGCGATGAGCGACGACATCACCCATCGCCTCTCGACCGAGGGCGTGGATCCCTTGGCGCTCGCGGGCGTGAACGACGGCAACCTGCTCGAGCTGGCGAAGCGCCTCGGCGTGCGCGTCTCGTTGCGGGGCGACACCCTGATGCTGCAGGGGTCGCTGCCGGCGGTCGAGCGCGCCGCGCAGGTGGCGCAGACGCTGGTGGACTGGGCCCGCATCGGCGAACCGCTGGACGTGGGCGACGTCGACCGCGCCGTGGCGGACGACGCGCCGGGCGCCCCCGGCGCGCCCAGCGGTGCGGCGGGCGGGGAGTACAAGATCATCCTCCCCGGCCTGCGGCGCGTGATTCAGGCGAAGACCCCGGGGCAGCGCGCCTACTTGGAGGCGGTCGCCCAGCACGACATCGTGATCGGCATCGGGCCGGCGGGGACGGGGAAGACCTATCTGGCCGTGGCTGCGGCGGTGGACGCGCTGGCGCGCAAGCGCGTGCGCCGGATCATCCTGGCCCGGCCCGCCGTCGAGGCGGGGGAGCGTCTGGGGTTCTTGCCGGGCGATGTGAACGAGAAAGTGGATCCGTACCTGCGGCCGCTGTACGACGCGCTCGAGGACATGATGCCGCGCGATCGCGTGCAGCGGGCGATCGAGAACCGCACGATCGAGATCGCGCCGCTCGCCTACATGCGCGGCCGCACCCTCGCGGACGCGTTCGTGATCCTGGACGAGGCCCAGAACGCGACGGGGATGCAGATGAAGATGTTCCTCACGCGCCTGGGGGTGAACTCGCGCGCCGTGATCACCGGCGACAAGACCCAGATCGACCTCGCCAACCGCGAGGACTCGGGGTTGTTGCAAGTGGAGCGCATTCTGCCCGGGATCGCCGGGATCGGCTTCTGCTACTTGGCGGACACCGACGTCGTGCGCCACCGTCTGGTGCGCGACATCATCCGTGCCTACGCCGAGGACGCCCAGGGCTGAGATGAGGCTCCCCACCGTCGTGCAGCTGCGCTATCACGGCAGCCGCTGGTATTGGGTTGTGGGGCTGGCGATCCTCGCCGACCTCGCCTTCCCCTCGAGCGCGACCGTGGCGCCGCAGCTCCCGGCGGGGGCCGTGGCGGACCGCGACGTGATCGCGCCCTTCACCTTCCCCGTGAACAAGTCCGACGAGGACCTCGCGCGCGAGGCGGAAGAGCTCGCGGCGACGGTGAAGCCGATCTATCAGTTCCAGGACCGCGCGGTCGACAGTTCCAAGACCGCCATGCACGCGCTGGTCTCGAGTCTCGAGGGAGCGGCCGATGCGGGCGGGGCGGTTGCGATCCAGCAGGCGGCCAAGGTGCGGGGCGTCCCGCTGGCCCCGGCCGAGGCCGCCTACTTGGGTAAGGGGGGCAGGCGCCGCCGCCTCGAGCTGGCGCTGGGCGAGCTGTTCGATCGCACGCTCGCGCTGGGCGTCACCGGTCCGGGAGTGCTGCAGGTCGAGCAGGCGCCGGAGCTCATCGTGCGGCGGCGCTCGGGCGAGCAATCCGTGGCGCGCGACCAGGTCCTGTCCTACGCGCAGTATCTCCAGCGGGCGCGCGCCATCCACCCGGACAAGGGGTCGAGCGTCGGCGACGCGCTCTACGTCCGGCTCGCCGGCCATTTCTTCCGACCCACCCTCATCCCCAACACGCTCGAGACCGAGCGGCGCCGCGACGAGCTGCGGCGCAGCGTCGATCCCAGTAAGTACATCGTCCGTGCCGGCGACCGCATTGTCGGGGCCCACGAGGTGGTGACCAACGAGGCACACGAGAAGCTCGTGGCGCTGCACAGCGACCTGGTGCGCCGGGGCGCCGCGACCAGCCGTTCCGCAGGCGGCGTGTTCGGGCCGGTGCTGCGCGACGGGCTGATCTTCGCGATTTTCTGGGTGCTGCTCGTATTCTATCGGCGCGAGACCTATCGCGACCGCCGCCAGGTGACGCTGATCGGCAGCCTGTTCGCGCTGGTGCTGGTTCAGGCGGCCGCCACCGCGCGGCTCGTGCCCCAACACGCCGAGATCATCATCCTGCCGTTCATGGCGATGACGCTCACGGTGCTGTTCAACGGGCGCGTCTCCATGATCGCCGCCATGATCCTGGCCATCGTGATCGGCCAGCAACCGGTGTTTCACGATCAGCCCGCGCTCTTCCTGTGCGTCATGGGCGGGGTCACCGCGGCGCTCTCGGTCCGCGGGCTCCGGCGCCGCAGCAACTTCTACGGGCCCGTGCTGATCATCGCACTCGGCTACCTCGCGGCCGCCCTCGCGCTCGGGCTTGCGGGCAGTTGGAGCGTGGGTGAGATCGGCGCGCGCGGCGTGTGGGGTGCGGTGAACGGCCTCGTCTCGGCGGGCCTCACCTTCTTCCTGCTGCCGGTGGCCGAGGCGCTGACCGGGATCACGACCGACCTGACGCTGCTCGAGCTGTCCGATCCGAGCCGACCCCTGTTGCGGCGGCTGTCGCTCGAGGCGCCGGGGACCTACGCGCACTCGGTCGCGATGGCGAACCTGGTCGAGGCGGCGGCGAACCGGATCGGGGCCAACGGGCTGCTCGGCCGGGTGGGGTGCTACTACCACGACATCGGCAAGATCAATAACCCGCAGTACTTCGTCGAGAACCAGACGCGCGGCAACAACCCGCACGACCGGCTTAAGCCGTACCAATCGGCGCAGATCATCAAGGCGCACGTCACCGACGGCATCGCCTTGGCCGACGAGGCGGGGCTTCCCGAGCCCGTGACGGCGTTCATCCCCGAGCATCACGGCACGACCGAGATCACGTATTTCCTCGACCGCGCGAAGAAGAGCGGCGACGGCGGCTCGGCCGTGGCGGCCGACTTCAGCTATCCCGGACCCAAGCCCCACTCGGCCGAAACGGCGATCAGCATGCTCGCCGACTCGGTGGAGGCCGCTCTGCGCGTCCTCGAGGACCTGACGCCCACGAAGATCGCCGAGGTGATCAATCACATCGCGCGCACCAAGCTGAATGCCGGGCAGTTGGACGAGGCGCCGATGACGCTGCAGCAGATCGATCAGGTGAAGCAGGAGTTCTTGCGGATCATCTCGGGCATGTACCACGCCCGCATCGACTATCCGGAGTCCAGTGGCGGTATCACGGCGACCTGGCAGCCCGCAGTCAAGGCTTGAGCGCGCGGCCCGGCGCGTCTTGGCCTGGGAGGGTGCGCGCGGCGCGCGGGTCGAGCTCACGCTGCTCGATGCCGCCGCCATGCGCCGGCTGCACCGCCGCGTCACCGGTCGGCACGCGCTGACCGACGTCCTCTCGTTCGCCCTGCCGCAGCCCGACGGCACGCTCCTGGGCGACGTCTACATCTGCCCCGCCGCTGCCACGCGCTGGGTCGACAACGGGCACCGCCAGCCGCGGAGCGCTGCGCGGGTCGGCCCGGCGAGCCGGCCGGGCCGGCCGGCCCGGGCGGGCCAGGTCGCGGAGGAGCTGGTGCGCCTCGCGGTGCACGGCACGCTGCATGTGCTGGGCTATGACCAGCTGCCGCCGCGGCCTTGTGGGCGGGGCTCCTCGCGCTCGGCGAGGAAGCGGCGGTGGGCGAGGTGCTCCACACGCTCGGGGACGCGCCACCGGCCACGGTGGGCGGCCGGGTGCCCCTGCATCGCGCCCTGCACGTCGCGCGGCTCGCGTTGCTCGTGCTCGCCGCCGTGGCGGCCGGAGACGCGCTGGGCTGGTGGACCCGGCCCTGGGCCGCGGCCCTCGGCGCCTGGGGCGTGGCGGTGGGATTCCTGTTCGTCGTGGGCGACGCGCTGCCGCGCAGCGTGGCGCACATCGCGCCCGAGCTCGCGAGCGCCGCCCTCCCGCTCGCGCGCCGGACCCTCGTCCCCTTCGGCCTGCTGCTCTGGGTGCTCGCGTGGCTCGACCGCGGTTTGCATCGCCTCGTCGCCACGCCGCGGCCGCTCCAGCCCACCCTGGGCGTGGCGCAGCGCGACATGTTACTCGGCGTCTTCACGCTCGCCGATACGCGGGTCGACGAGGTGATGACCCCGCGCCTCGACATGATCGCGGTCGATCTCGCCGCGGCGACCGAGGAGGTGGTGGACGCGTTCCGCCAGAGCGAGCACTCCCGCCTCCCCGTCTACGACGGCACCCCGGACAACATCGTGGGCGTGGTGTTTGCGAAGGATCTCGTTCCAGTCGCCCTCGGCATGGAGGGCGCGGTGAACGCAGCGGGGCCAGCGGGCGCTGGGGGGGCGGGGGACGCCGCCGTTCCGACGCGCTGGCAGCCCCTCGTGCGACCCGCCTCCTACGTGCCCGAGACCAAGACGCTCGACAGCCAGCTGCGCGATTTCCAGCGTGGGCCGGCGCATCTCGCGATCGTGGTGGACGAGTTCGGCGGCACGTCGGGCTTGATCACGCTCGAGGACATCCTCGAGGAAATCGTGGGCGAGATTCATGACGAACACGACGTCGGTGAGCCGGCGGCGATCCGTCAAGAGGGCGATCGCTACTGGGTGGACGGCCGCGTCACGCTGGACGATCTGTCCCAGGTGCTCGGCCGCGCGTTCGAGCATCCCGAGGTCTCGACGGTGGGTGGCCTGGTGTATTCCGTGCTCGGGCGTGTGCCCCGCGCCGGCGACGAACTCACGCTCGATGGCTACCGGGTGGTCGTGGAGCGCGTCGAGCGGCGCCGGGTGACCCGGGTCGTGGTGCAGAGGCAGCCGTGACGCTCGCCATCCTGTTGTTCGTGGGCGGCCTACTGTTCGCGGCGCTGTCGGCGGCGGTGGGGGTGGCGGCCGCGGCGGTGAGCCAGCTCGAGTTGACCCGCTGGGTGTCCTACAAGCTGCGGGGCGCGAGCGGGGTGGCGAGTGTGCTCGAGAATCCCGGCCGGGTGCTCGCGACCGCGAACGCGCTCACGACCATCGGCACGGTGGCGGCAGCCGCGGTGATCCCGGCGCTACTCGCCCGCACCACGCCGACGACGCTCGGGGTCGTCACCGTCGCCCTGGGCGTGCCGCTGCTCGTGAGCGCGGCATACCTAGTCCCGCGCGTCTTGGGTCGGCGCTGGGCGGAGCCGATCGTGGCGCACGCCGTGCCGCGGCTCGAGCGCTGGGGCCGGGTGCTGGCGCCGTTGGTCGCCTGGCGGGAGCCCTCGCGCCGCACCACGCTCGCCGCCGTGCTGACGAGTGCCGACACCAACGCGCTCGCCTCGGCCGACGAGATCGCCGTGGTCTCCGGGGTGCTCGCGTTCGCCGACCGCCCGGTGAAGGAGCTGATGACGCCGCGCACCGCCATCGTCGCGATCCCCGAAGGCCTGCTCGCCGGGGAGGTGGCCCACGTGTGTATGCAATCCGGCTACAGCCGCTATCCCGTGCACCGTGGCTCGCTCGACGAGGTGGTGGGCGTCGCCCATGCGTTCGACTTGTTGCGGCTCGCACCGGACGCGCCCGTCCCCGTGCGCCCGACGCTGCTCGTGCCCGGCACGACGCGGGCCGCTGACCTGGTGCTCGAGATGCAGCGTGGCCGCGGCCACTTGGCCGTGGTGCTCGACGAGTTCGGGGGCACGGCGGGGCTCGTGACGCTGGAGGATCTGTTGCGCGATCTCGTGGCGGAGATCTTCGAGCCGGCGGGGGGGGTGGCCGTGCCGGGCGAGGCACCGCCCAAGATCCTCGAGCTGGAGGGCAACGCTCCGGCGGACCGGCTCGGGGAGGCGCTCGGGGCGCCGCCCCAGCCGCGCGGGGTCCAGACGGTCGGTGGGCTCCTGGTGCAGGCTCTCGGGCGCATTCCGCGCCCGGGCGAGCGATTCACGCTGCACGGACTCGAATTCGACATCCTCGCCGCCACCGCCACGCGGGTCGAGCGCGTCGCGGTGCGACCCGGCCCGGTGCGCGCCATTCCGCTCGATCGCCCCGAGGAGCGGACGTGAAGCCGGGCCCCGCGGCTAGTTACTTTACATGAGCGTGGAGCAGATCCTCGAGGGACTCGGCCGGCGCGAGCCGGCGGCGCTGGCGCGCGCGATCACTCTGGTCGAGAACCAGCGCGACGGGTTCGAGCGAGTGCTGTCGCATGCGCACGCGCTCATCGGCCAGCGCGGCCGGGCCCGGCGCGTCGGCCTCACCGGTCCCCCGGGCGCCGGGAAGAGCACGCTCACCGAGCGGTTGATCCAGCACTACCGCGCCGAGGGGCGCTCGGTCGGCGTGGTGGCGGTCGACCCGACGAGCCCGTTCACCGGTGGCGCCCTGTTGGGCGACCGGATCCGGATGGAGTCGGCGCGCCTCGATCCCCAGGTGTTCATCCGCTCCATGGCGACGCGCGGCGCGCACGGGGGCCTCGCGACCACGACCGAGGAAGTCGCCGATCTGCTCGAGGCGTTCGGCTTCGAGCGCATTCTGGTCGAGACTGTCGGGGTCGGCCAGACGGAGCTCGACATCGCCGGCAGTGCCGAGACGACCGTGCTCGTGCTCGTGCCCGAGTCGGGCGACGGGATCCAGACCTTGAAAGCCGGCGTGATGGAGATCGCGGACATCTACGTCGTGAACAAGAGTGACCGGCCCGGGGCTGACAAGCTCCGCCAGGAAATCGAGGTCATGCTCGGCATCCGGCGTGGCAACGCGTTTCGGCACGTGACGCCGCATCACCGTCCCGACGGCGCGGCGCCGCGCGCCCCCGACCGGACCGCGCGGGCGCCGGCCGCGGGGTGGGAGGCGCCGGTGCTCGGCACCGTGGCCGTGACGGGGGAGGGCGTGGCCGCGCTCGCCGCCGCGCTCGAGCGTCATGCCGCCTATCTCGAGACGAGCGGTACGCTGGTCGCACGGCGGCGCGCGCGGCTCGCGGCGCGCACCCGCGCCGTCCTCGAGCGCGGGGTGCAGCGCTGGCTCGCCGAGGCCACCCGCGCCGAGGAGCTCCTGGCTCAGCGGCTCGACGAGGTGGCGGACGGCCGCAAGAGTCCCTACGACGTCGCGGCCGAGATCCTCGATCAAGTGAAGGCAGCGGCGGTGCGATGAGCGGCAACGACCAGAAGCCCGTCTACACGCCGGCCGACCTCGCCGGGTTCGATCCCGCGCGGCGCCTGGGGGCGCCGGGGCACTACCCGTTCACCCGCGGCATCCACCCGACCATGTATCGGGGTCGGCCGTGGACGATGCGGCAGTTCGCCGGGTTCGGCAGTGCCGAGGACACGAACCGCCGCTATCACTTTCTGCTCGAGCACGGCCAGACCGGCCTCTCGGTCGCGTTCGATTTCCCCACGCTGATGGGCTACGACTCCGATCACCCGCGCGCCGAGGGCGAGGTGGGCAAGTGCGGCGTCGCCATCAGCTCGCTCGCCGACATGGAGGATCTGTTCCGCGGGATCCCGCTCGACCAAGTCTCCACGTCGATGACGATCAACGGGCCGGCGGCGATGCTGTTCTGCTTCTATGTGGCGGCCGCCGAGCGCCAGGGCGTATCGAGCGATCGGCTGCGGGGCACCGTGCAGAACGACATCCTCAAGGAGTACATGGCCCAGCACGCCTGGGTGTATCCTGTCGAGCCGGCCTTGAAGATCATCGTGGACATGTTCGAGTGGTGCGCCACGCACGCACCGCTCTGGAACACGATCTCGATCTCGGGCTATCACATCCGCGAGGCGGGCGCCACGGCGGCCCAGGAGCTCGCCTTCACGCTCGCGAACGGCTTCACCTACGTGGAGCGCGGCGTGGCGCGCGGATTGGACGTGGATGCGTTCGCGCCGCGCCTCTCCTTCTTCTGGGACATCCACAACAACTTCTTCGAGGAAATCGCCAAGCTGCGCGCGGCGCGGCGCATCTGGGCGCGGCACATGCGCGAGCGCTTCCATGCCAAGAGCCCGCGTTCCTGGATGATGCGGTTTCACGCGCAGACGGCCGGCGTCACGCTCACCGCGCAGCAGCCGATGAACAACGTGGTCCGCGTCGCCTACCAGGCCCTCGCCGCGGTGCTCGGGGGCACGCAATCCCTGCATACCAACTCGCTCGATGAGACGCTCGCGCTGCCGACCGAGGAGGCGGTGCGCCTCGCGCTGCGGACGCAGCAGATCATCGCGCACGAAACCGGCGTGCCAGACGTGATCGATCCGCTGGGCGGCTCCTACTATCTGGAAACTCTCACCGACCAGCTCGAGCGCGAGGCCGAGGCCCTGTTTGCCGAGATCCAGTCGGTCGGCGGGGTGGTGAAGGGGATCGAGGGCGGCTGGTTCCAGCGCCAGATCGCGCGCGCGGCGGAGGCATTCCAGCGCGACGTCGAGGCGGGTGGCAAGGTCATCGTCGGCGTGAACGAGTTCACCAACGCCGACGATCATCCGGTCGAGATCCTCAAGGTCTCGAACGATGCCGAGGGCAGCCAGCGGCGCCGCCTCGCCCGGTTGCGGGCCGAGCGCGACGGCGCGGTGGTGCGCGAGCGGCTCGGGGCGTTGCGCCGCGCCGCGCTGGAGGACCGTAACGTGATCGGACCGATGCTCGACTGCGCCCGCGCGTACTGCACGCTGTATGAGATCCGCCATGCGCTCGAGAGCGTCTACGGCGCCTACCGCGAGCCGGTGTTCTTCTAGCCCGTGAGCGCCCTCCCGATTGCCGCCTCGGAGAGCGCGGTGCGCGCCGCCGTCGACCGCCTCGCGCGGCTCGAGCCGGGCGCCCACCTCGTGGTCTCCTGCTATCTGAAGCTCGAGCCGCGCGACAAGACCCGCGCCAAGTACTTGATCAAGATGAAGAATCGGGTACGCGACGCGCTCGCCGCGCTGGCGCGCGAGAGCCTCGAGCGCGCCGCGCGGGAGGCCGGGGCGGCCGACCTGCAGCGCGTGCAGCGCTATTTCGAGGAGCCGAGCCGGCTCCCCGCGGCCCGCGGGATCGCGCTGTTCGCCTGCGGCCCGCTCGACGTGTTCGACGTGCTGCAGCTGCCGCACGTGCACCGCTCGCGCCTCGCCGTGGCGCCCGTGCCACTGGTACGTGAGTTGCTCGCGCTGGAGGAGGAGTTCGGGACGATTCTCGTGGCCGCCTGCGACCGCACGGGCGCGCGGCTGTTCGCCGTGACGGCCTATGACATCGTGGAGCTGTCGAGCCTCACGGCGCTCGCGACCCGGCCTGGGAAGTTCCACGGGGAGCGGCAGGCGAAGAAGGGGAGCGTGCTGGCGGGCGGGTTCGGCGAGCACAACTATCACATGCGGATCCGCGAGGAGAAGCAGCGGCATTACGCACAGGTGGCGGACCACATCTTCCAGATTCACACCCAGCGTCCGCTCGCCGGGCTCGTGCTCGCGGGGATCGGCGTGGACGGCGGGGCCGTGCTGCCGCACCTCCACACGTACCTCCACGACCTGGTGCTCGGGGTCGTGCGCTTGAACCCCAAGCGCGTCACGGCGGCCGAGGTCCGCGAGGCCACGCTGGCGTTGCGCGAAGAGCGCGAGCGCGCCTGGGAGCGCGCCCATGCCGCGGCGGTAAAGGACGGCGTCGGCACCGGCTGGGCGGTGAACGGGATCGAGCCCACGCTCAAGGCGCTCGCCCGGGGCCAGGTCCGCACCCTGCTCGCCGACGGCAACAACGACGATTCCCGGCTCGACGAGGCGATCGAAGAGGCGCTACGGCAGCGTGCGCAGGTGGACGTGCTGTACGACGACAAGGCTCGCCGCGCCGTGGACGGGCTGGCGGCACTGCTCCGGTTCCGCCGCTGATGGCCGGCGCGAAACGCCCCATCCGGGTGCTCGTCGCGAAACCCGGATTGGACGGCCACGACCGGGGCGCAAAGGTCGTGGCGGCGGCGCTACGCGACGCGGGGATGGAAGTCATCTACACCGGGCTCCATCAGACACCCGAGATGATCGCGCAGGCGGCGATTCAGGAGGACGTCGCTGTCGTGGGCCTGTCGATCCTGTCGGGCGCCCACCTGACGCTCTTTCCCCGCGTGAAGCAGCTCCTCGCGGCCGCGGGACGCGACGACGTCCTCGTCACGGGCGGCGGCATCATTCCACCCGAGGACATGGCGGCGCTCGAGCGCCAGGGGATCGGCAAGCTGTTCGGACCGGGGACACCGACCACCGAACTCGTGAAGTACATCGAGGACTGGGCCGCGGCGCATGCCTCCGTCTGATCCGGTCGGCCGCGCCCGCGTCGGCGCCCGCCCACGCCGTTGAGCCGTCTCAAGACGCTCGGCGCGGAGTACCGCGAGCTCCAGGCGCGCCTCGAGCAGGGCGGCGGGCCCGACAAGGTGCGCCGCCAGCACGAGCAGGGGAAGTTGACGGCGCGCGAGCGCGTCACCGCGCTCCTCGACCAGGGGGCCGAGTGGCTCGAGGTCGGGCTGCTCGTCGCCTACGATCAGTACGACGGTCAGGCGCCCGCGGCAGGCGTGGTCACCGGGCTGGGCCGGATCGCGGGCCGCCCGGTGGTGGTGGTGGCGAACGACGCGACGGTGAAAGCGGGCTCCTGGTGGCCCGAGACCATCCGCAAGATGCTGCGCGCCCAGGAGATCGCGATGCGCCAGCGGATCCCGATCATCTACCTCGTCGACTCCGCGGGCGTGAACCTGCCCTACCAGGGCGGGGTTTTTCCGGGACAATTCGGCGCCGCGCGGATCTTCTACTACAACTCGATCATGCGCCACTACCTCGGCGTGCCGCAGATCGCCGCCGTCATGGGGCCCTGCATCGCCGGCGGCGCGTACTTACCCGCGCTCTCGGACGTGATCTTCATGGTGGAGGGCACGTCGTTCATGGGCCTCGGCGGCCCGAATCTCGTCAAAGGCGCGACCGGGCAGGCGGTGGACGCCGAAGCGCTGGGCGGGGCCCGCACCCATACCGCGGTGAGCGCGGTGGCACACTACCGCGCCCCTGATGACCCCGCCTGCCTGGCGGAGATGCGCGAGTACGTAGCGCGGCTGCCGCGCACGCTCCGCCCGCCGGCGCCCGGCGGCAAACCGAAGCGCAACCCGAAGGACCTGTACGAGCTCTTGCCCGCCGACCACCGCATGAGCTACGACGTGCGGGCCGTGCTCGACTGCGTCCTCGACGACGGCGTGGTCGCGGAGTTCCAGCCTGACGTCGCGCCGGAGATGATCTGCGGGCACGGCGCCATCGCCGGCCGCCCCGTGGCGCTGATCGCCAATTCGCGTGGCGTGATCAAGGGGAAGCCGGGCGCGGCGCCCAAGATCGGCGGCATCATCTACACGGCCAGCGCCGAGAAGGTGGCGTACTTCATCGAGAACGCGAACCGCGAGCGGCTACCGCTCTTGTTCGTGCAAGACGTGTCCGGGTTCATGGTCGGCACCGAAGCGGAGCACTCGGGGATCATCCGCGCGGGTGCCCGGTTCGTGGAAGCGATGGCGACCGCCACCGTCCCGAAGCTCGTCCTCACCGTGAACCACGCGTCCGGGGCGGGTTATTACGCCATGGCGGGGCAGGGGTTCGATCCCGACTTCATCCTGTCCTGGCCGACCGGGCGGATGGGGGTGATGGAAGGTGAGTCCGCCGTCCAGGCGGTGTTCGGGAGCGGTGTGGCCAAGCCCGAAAACGCGGCCGCCGTGGAGGCGATGCGCGGCGACTACGACCACCAGCTCGACGCCCGGTTCGCGGGCGCCCGCGGCTTCGTGGATGCGATCCTCCTGCCCGAAGACACGCGCGCCACCCTGGCCTTCCTGCTCGAGGTGACGAGCGAATTCCCCGGGCCCCATCTCGGCCCCTTTACCTTGCCCAGCACCCCATGACCCTCGATCGCAATCTCGTCGTCCTGAGCCTGCTCGCGACCGCCTGCGGCGGTACGGGCGCGCGTCCCGCCACGGCGCCGGTCCCCGACCGCCGGCGCCCGAGCGTCGCGGCCGCGCCCGCCGCGGCCGATGGGAGCGCCGCACCGGCCCCCACCCCGGTGGTGCCGCCCCCGGTCGCCTTCATGGCGGGCCTCATGCCGCTGCGGAGCACGGGCGTGGACCAGTTCCGGGCCAAACACCCCACCTACGACGGCCGGGGGGTCCTGATCGCGATCCTCGATACCGGGGTCGATCCCGGCGTCGACGGACTCATCACGACCAGCACCGGCGCGCCCAAGGTCATCGAGCTGCGCGACTTTTCGGCTGAGGGCCGCGTGGCGCTCACCCCCGTCATCCCCGCTGGCGACGGCACGGTCGCCGTCGCCGGCCACACGCTCGCGGGGGCGGGTCGCATCGGCCGGCTCACGACGGCGACCACCTGGTACGCCGGGGCGTTGCGCGAGCTGCCGCTCGGCAAGCTGCCCAGCGCCGACCTGAACGGCAACGGCACGAACACCGACGTGTTCCCGGTGATCGTCGTCAAGGCGACCGACGGCTGGGTGGCGTTTATCGACTCGAATCTAAATGGCTCGTTCGAGGACGAGATGCCGCTGCACGATTATCGCGAGGGGCGGGAGACCATCGCCCTGGGGTCGAAGCCGATCACGCTCGCCGCCAATTTCAGCGAGGTGAACGGGGCGCCCGTGCTCGACTTCTATTTCGATACCGGCGGGCACGGCACGCACGTCGCCGGCATTGCGGCGGGGCACAGCCTGTTCAACGTCGCGGGGTTCGACGGCGTGGCGCCCGGCGCCCAGCTGTTGGGCCTGAAGATCGCGAACGCGGCGCGGGGTGGGGTCTCGGTGACGGGCAGCATGCAGCGCGCCATGAGCTACGCCGCGCGGTACGCCGAGCGGCGCAACCTTCCGCTCGTGCTGAACCTGAGCTTCGGCGTCGGGAACGAGATCGAAGGCGGCGCGGTGATCGATTCGCTCGTGAACGCGTTTCTCGTGGCCCATCCCAACGTGGTCTTCCTCATCAGCGCCGGGAACGACGGGCCCGGCCTCTCGACCATGGGGTTTCCCGCGTCGGCGGACCTGGCGCTCGCGGTGGGTGCGTCCTATCCGAGCGTGTTCGCGCGTCCGGCCCAGCCGGGCACGCCGCCGCCGCCCGACGTGATGGGCTGGTGGAGCTCGCGCGGCGGCGAGCTCGCGAAGCCCGACCTGGTCGCGCCCGGCGTCGCCTTCTCGACCGTCCCGCGCTGGAACACCGGGGACGAGATCAAGGGTGGCACGAGCATGGCGGCGCCCCACGCCGCCGGACTCGCGGCCTGCCTCCTGTCCGCCATGGCGCAGGAGGGCCGCCGCGTGAGCGCAGCCGAGGTGGCGCAGGCGCTGCGCGCGTCGGCCGTCGGGTTCCGGGGGGAGACGGTCCTCGATCAGGGGGCCGGTGTCCCACACCTGGACGCGGCCTACCGCTGGCTCCTGGGCGGTCACCAGGGGTCGGCTTACGAGGTGCGCACGCCGGGCGGCGTCTCGGGCGCCCTCCGCCGCGCGGGGCTCGCCGGGCTCGGAGACACGTTGCAGGTGTTCCACGTGCGCCACGTCGCCGGCCTGCGGGCCGCGGAATTCCTCCTGCGCTCGAGCGCCCGCTGGCTGACGGTGCCGCCCGCGGTGACCGCGGGCGCGCGCGAAACCGAGATCCCCGTGCGCTACGAAGGCGCCGCCTTCGCGGCACCGGGCGTGTACATCGGCGCGGTCACCGCCTGGAACGCGAGCGACACGCTCGCCGGTGCGCTGTTCACGCTCCCGAACACGGTCGTCGTGCCGTACGATCTCGCCGCGCAGCCGCTCGCCGACCCGCGTCGCGCGATCGCTCCCGCGCGCGTGCAGCGCTACTTCCTCAGGGTCGAGGCCGCGGGGGCCACGCTCCACGCCACGGTGACGCTGCCTGATTCGGCGACCCAGAGCGCGACGGCGTACTTGTTCGAGCCGAACGGCGCGCCGTTCCGGGGCGCCGGGCACGACTCCGTGCTGTCGCTGGGTGGGACGTCGCCCGGCACGGCGCGCGTCGTCGTGTCAGCGGAGGACTTGGTGCCGGGCGTGTACGAGCTCGATGTCGTCGCGCCGCCGCTCGCGGGCGTCACGGCGAGCGTGCAAGCCGCGCTCGCCGCGGTCGCGCTCGGGGAGGCGGACGGCCGTCTCGAGGCCTCGAACGCCGGGCCCGAGACGGCGGCTGGCCGCTCGAGTGCGACGCTCGTCGGGGCCGAGCGCACCATCGCGATCGCGGCGCGCGGCGCGCCGGCAGAGAGCGTGACGGTCCGCGTGCCCGACTGGGCGAGCCGGGCCGTGGTAGACGTCGCGATGCCCCGCGAGCAGTGGAATGACTTCACCGATTTCGGCGTCACCGATTTCGATTCGACGGGCCAGCAACTGGGGCAGGGTGCCTTGAACTACGCCTTCGGCCGGCACGCGGTCGCGGTGCCGCCCGCGCTCCGAGGGCACCCGTTCACGGTCGAGCTGTTCCCCGGGTTCGCACGGGAGAACGGCGCCCACCCGTGGCTCGCCAGCGTACGCATCCGCTTCCTCCTCGCGCAACCGCGGCCGCTCGGCGGAGGCGCGGACGTCAGTGTGGCGACCGGTGGGCGCACCGGGGTGCGGCTCCCCGCCACGCCGTCCGCGGGCGAGCTGGCGCTCCCCGAGGGCTTCGGCCCGCTCGTCGAGCTGCGCGTGCGCCTGCTCGCGGGGGCCGGGCTGGACGCCGTGCGGCGGGTGGTGCTGCATCGGTGACGCCGCGCCGCGGGGGGAGCGGAGGGCGCACGGTGCGCATCGCCGCTGGTCAGGGGTTTTGGGGCGATTGGCTCGAGGCACCGTATCGCCAGGTGACGCTCGGGCCAGTCGACTACCTGATGATGGACTATCTCGCCGAAGTCACCATGTCGATCCTCCAGAAGCAGAAATCGCGCGATCCGGCGCTCGGCTACGCCACGGATTTCGTGCCGTTGATGGAGCGCATCCTCCCGATCGTCGCGGCGCGCGGGATCAAGGTGATCGCGAACGCCGGTGGCGTGAATCCGCGGGCGTGCGCGCAGGCCGTCGCCGTTGTGGGACGCCGGCTCAAGCTCGGCGGCAAGCTCAAGATCGGCGTGGTGACGGGGGATGACCTGCTCGCTCGGCTGGACGGGTTGTTGGCGCGGGGCCACGACCTCCGCAACTTGGACACCGGTCGACCGCTCTCGGACGTGCGCGACCGCGTGCTCGCGGCGAACGCCTACCTCGGGGCCGGGCCGGTCGTGGAAGCGTTGCGCGGTGGGGCCGATGTCGTGATCACCGGCCGTGTCACCGATACCGGGCTCACCCTCGCCCCCATGATCCACGCGTTCGACTGGCGCCCCGATGCCTGGGACCTGCTGGCCGCCGGGACCGTGGCCGGCCATACGATCGAGTGCGGGGCCCAGGCGAGTGGAGGCAACTGTCTCGTGGCCTGGGACACGATCCCCGATCTCGCCAACGTCGGCTACCCGATCGTCGAGGCCCATCCCGATGGCACGTTCGAGCTGACGAAGCATCCCGGCACGGGCGGGCGGATCAGCGTCGCCGGCGTGACCGAGCAGCTCGTCTACGAGATGGGCGACCCGACCGCGTACATCACACCCGACTGCATCGCGGACTTCACGACGATCGAGCTCGTGCAGGCGGGGAAAGACCGGGTGCGCGTGTCGGGCGTGAAGGGGAAGCCCGCCACCGACAAGCTCAAGGTGTCGCTGGCCTACTTCTACGGCTACAAGGCGGTAGGCACGCTGGTCTACGCCTGGCCCGAGGCGTACCAGAAGGCGCGGGCGGCGGACCGCATTCTGCGCCAGCGGCTCTCGGACCTCGGGCTCCCGTTCGAGGCGATCCTGACCGAGTTCGTGGGCGCCGATGCGACGCACGGGCCGCTGGCGCGCGTCGGCCGGTCGTTCGACGAGTTGCCCGAGGTGCAGCTCCGGGTCGGCGTGCGCTCACCCGACAAGGCCGCGGTCGAGCGGTTCACTCGCGAGCTGGCGCCGTTGATCCTCAACGGGCCGCCGAGCGTGACGGGATTTGCGGGCGGGCGACCCAAGCCCGAGGAGATCGTGGCCTACTGGCCCGCGCTGCTCGCGAAGCACATGGTGGAGCCATGCGTCGAGTTCGTGGACGTCTGACGCCGGCGGCGCGCCGCGGCCGGAAGGCGCGGAGGCGCGGGCGGCGCGTCGCGCTCGTCGAGCTGGCCCATGCCCGCTCGGGCGACAAGGGCGACACGGCGAACGTCGGCTTGATCGCCTTGCGGCCGGCGGACTACCCGATCCTCGTCCGGCAGGTGACGGCCGCGCGCGTCGCCCGCCACTTTAAGGGCATGATCACGGGACCCGTCGAGCGCTTCGAGCTGCCCAACTTGCACGCCTTGAACTTCCTGCTCCATGGCGCGCTCGATGGCGGCGGCACGGTCTCGCTCAAGACCGACGCGCAGGGCAAGGTGTTCTCGACGGCGCTGTTGCGCATGGAAGTGGAGGTGCCGCGATGACCGACCGGGTGGTTGCAACGGTGGATGCCGGCGTCCTCACCGCGACGCTCAATCGTCCCGAGAAGAAGAACGCGATCGACACGCCCATGATCGACGCCCTGCTCGAGGTGCTCGAGCGCGCCGATCTTGATGCCGGGGTGCGCGTCGTGGCGCTGCGCGGTGCCGGCGGCGATTTCTCAGCGGGCATGGACCTGAACGAGCTGCTCGCCTCCGCCGACCGGAGCGTGGAAGAGAACCGCGACGCGGCACTGCGGTTCGGTGAGATCTTCCTGCGGATGCGGCGCCTCCCCAAGCCGATCGTCGCCCTGGTCCGCGGGCGCGCGCTCGCCGGCGGTTGTGGCCTCGCGACCGCGTGCGATCTGGTGCTCGCGGCCGAATCTGCCACCTTCGGCTATCCGGAGGTGCAGCGCGCCTTCGTGCCGGCGATCGTGATGACCCTGCTCAAGCGCGCGACGGGTGAGAAGGTCGCCTTCGATCTCGCGGCGACGGGACGGCTGCTCGGCGCCAGCGAGGCAGCGGCCCTCGGGCTCGTATCGCGTGTGTACGAGGACACGGATTTCGACGATCAAGCGGGCGAAGTGCTGCGCGCGCTCGCGGCCACGAGCGGCTCGGCGCTCGCGTTCACGAAGCAGCAGTTCTACCAGCTCGACGGGCTGTCGTTCGACGCAGGGATCCGGCTCGGTGCGGACGTGAACGCCGTGAGCCGCACGACTCCGGACTTCCGGGCCGCCTTGCAGGCGTTCCTCAAGAAATGACGCGGCTCTTCGTCTGGAAGGCCGCGCTCGCGGGTGCAGGGCTCGTCGTCGGCCTCGCGGGCATGGCGCTGGCCGTGCGGTGGCTCGTGTGGATCGCGGTGGGCCTCGTGGGCGGAGCGTTTGTGCTCCGATTCGCCGCACGCCGGACCGGGGAACCAGGCTAGCCCAAGGAAGTGCCGAGGCGGTGCGCGGATTAGTCAGCCGCCGCACAGTGCTATCCGACTCCGCCTTCTGTGATTAGACACCGCTTTGTCCGAGTGTTTACCGGAGGAACGACCTGCCCCGCGCCGACTCCCTGTACGTGCATCAGGGACCAATCCACGGCAACAGCGCTGCCTTTCCAACGGAGCCGTCGTCACGTCTACACGCGGCTCGAAACCATCGCAGGGGGACCCTTGTACAAATCACTGCTGCTTTCCATTAACGCACTCTGCGCCTCGATCGTGTGGGGGCAGTCACCTGCATCCTCGCCGGCACCCTCGCAACCGTCGGCACAAAGCAAGCTTTCGGTGCACTGGGAGGAACTGGCGGCGGCCGAGTTCCGCGACGCCATCGCCCGTGCGCAAGGCACGTGCCTGCTCCCATTCGGCATCCTGGAGAAGCACGGGCCGCATCTGCCATTGGGAAACGATCTGCTCAACGTGCGATACGTGGCACTCAATGCCGCCCAGCAGGAGTACGCCATCGTCTTTCCCGAATACTATTTCGGGCAAATTTTTGAGGCGAAACATCAACCGGGCACGGTGGCCTACAGCCGGCGACTGCAGCTCGACTTGCTGCAGGAGACGACCGACGAGATGGCTCGGAATGGCTGCAAGAAGATCATCATCGTGAACGGTCACGGCGGCAACAACAGCCTGCTTCCCTATTTCGCGCAGTCGCAGCTCGACGCGCCGCACGAATACGTGGTGTACGTGCTGGGAATCACGCGCGGCGGGCAGGGCGAGCCGAAGCACAAGTCAAACCCGGCGACGGATATGCATGCCGGCGAAAGCGAGACGTCTATGAGCCTGATCGCCCGGCCTGACCTCGTGCACCTGGATCGCGCGCCGCAGGAATCGGGTGCCGATCAGGCGCGCTTGAAGCTGCCGGAAGGGCTGTACACGGGCATCTGGTGGTACGCGCGTTTCCCCAATCACTATGCCGGCGAAGGTGCCGTGGCATCGCGCGAGCTCGGCGAGTTCGAGGCGAGGGCGTGGATCAACGGTATCTCGCAGGCGATCCGCGCCGTCAAAGCGGACCAGGAGAGCCTGCGCTTGCAAAATGAGTTCTACGAGCGGGGCAAGCATCCGCTGGACACGCCGCAGTAGGACCGCGACGGCGGCAGGGGGTCGGGGAAGTCCGCGATTCCGGTGACCCCTTGGATCCTGGTGCCGGATCCTCAGCCGCTTGAGCAGAAGTTCCTCACCGTCTTGCTGTGTTGCTGGCGAACTCACGGCGCCGTGTCGCGCGGCCGGATCTCGTCCAGGAGATGCTGAAAGCTCGGTAGGGTGCGGAGTGGATCCCGGTCAGGCGTGTCGACGAAGCTCCACAAGCTCAAGCCACGCGGATGGTGGCGCACGTCGGCCAGGACGTCGACGCCGCGCTGCGGCTCACCGAGGAAGCCGTAGAGGGCGCTGAGCGCCAGGACGCGCGCCCTGAACGGCCGTGTCCACGCTGGGTCCGTGCGCAGCTGTTCGACCCGCCGTCGCACAGCCGCCGAGTCCCCCCGGAGCCGGTCCACCAACGCGCGGGCGATCTCGGCCGTCGCCGCGGGCAAACCAGGGTCGGCGAGGCGCAGCGCCTGGTCGGCGTCGGCGCCAGCGCCCGCGAGCTCGCCGAGGCGCGCTCGCGCCGAGGCGCGCAGTGCGTAAGCAACGGCGAACCGGGGATCCAACGCGAGGACGCTGTCGGCCAGACGGCGCACGTCGGCATAGCGACGGGCGCGGTAGGCGATCAGGCCGAGACACCAGTACGTGACTGGCCGCTCGGGCTCGATCGCGAGCGCGCGCCGGTACTCCGCGGTGGCCGCGGAGTCGTGGCCCAGGAGGAAATGGTACCACGCCAGAACGTGGTGTCCCTCCGCGCTGCGCGGATCCAGCGTCAGGGCCCGCTCTACCGACGGGCGCACGCCATCGAGCGTCCAGGGGTTCCAGTGGCTGAGCAGATACGCGCGCGACAACCACGCGTCTGCACTCGCGGAGTCGAGCCGCAGCGCGCGATTCACGGCGGCGAGGCCGCGGTCGAGGATGGTGTCCAGCGCCAGGCCCCCGACATCCATTTCCCAGCCGGCGGCGATTGCGTACGTGTATCCGATGCGCGACACGGCGGCCGTGAAGCCGGAGTCGGCGCGCACGGCCGCCTCGAACGCATCGATCGCCAGTCGGGCGACGCGGCCGCTGCGCTGCGCGAGGTAGTAATTGCCGTGCAAGTAATGGTCGTAGGCCACCGGGCTTTGGGTCGGCCGCGTGGCGAGCGAGGCCCGCTCCGCAGGCAAGAGTCGACCGGCGATCGCGCTGGCCACGGCGCGAGCCACGTCTTCCTCGATCACGAGCACGTCGGCATCGGTGCGATCATACTGGTCGCCCCAGAGGCGATCACCGCTCCCGGCGCGCACGAGTTCCACGGTCACCCGGAGACGCCTTCCTGCTCGCCGAATGCTGCCGCTCACCAGATGAGCCACACCCAACGTACGACCCGCGGTCGGTGGATCGATGGCCACGGCTCGGTAACGCCTCACGGCGTTCCGAGACTTGACGACGAGGCGGGCGATCTGCCCGAGGCGCGCGGTGATTTCTTCCGTGAGCCCATCGGCCAGGTAGGTATCCGCGGTATCACGCGAGAGGTTGTCGAAGTAGAGGACGGCGACGCTGTTCGGCGCCAAGCCGTCGCCCACCGGCATTCCGGACCCAATGCTCGGCCAACGCTGCCAAGCCCACCGCGCACCGAGTGTCACCACGATGACGGCCAGTCCGGCGATCACGGCTGTGCGAAGCCAGCTCCGCGGAAAGCGGCGCAGCGGCGGCCCTGCTCGCGTATCCAACGCTTCGGCGAACCGCGTGGCCGTGGGGAACCGGTCTGCGGGCGATTTGGCGAGGGCGCGCTCAATCGCGTGGTCAACCGCTGGTGGGATGCCTGAGCGCATGGCCGTGACCCGTGGCGGCGGTGCGGCGAGGTGCTGGTGCACGATGCTTTGGGCGGTCGGGCCGGTATACGGCGGCTCCCCTGCCAGCATCTCATAGAGCACACACCCGAGACTGTAGATATCGCTGCGGCCGTCGAGTTGCCGGCCTCCCGCCGCCTGCTCCGGGCTCATGTAGGCCGGCGTGCCGACCGCGACCCCCGTTTCGGTCAGGCGCGCGCCGCCGGCGGTCGTAATCGCCCGGGCGATCCCGAAGTCGCTCACCACGGCGTGCCCAGACTCGAGGAGGATGTTCTCCGGCTTAATGTCACGGTGCACGACGTGCTGGTGGTGCGCGTAGGCGAGCGCGCTCGCAACGCTGCGAGCGATCTCGACCGCGTCCGCAACTGGGAGCGGTCCCTCGCGGTTCAAGCGATCGCGCAGGCTCTTGCCGGCAACGTAAGGCATCACGTAATACAGCAAGCCTGCCGTTTCGCCCGAATCGTAGAGGGGAAGGATGTGCGGGTGGGCGAGACCGGCCGCGATCTCAATCTCACGGAGGAAGCGCTCGGGGCCGAGAGCGGCCGCGAATTCGGGCTTCAGGAGCTTGATCGCCACCTTGCGGTGGTGCTTCAGGTCCTCCGCGAGGTATACGGTGGCCATGCCGCCGCTGCCCAGCTCACGCTGGATGGTATAGCGGTCGGCCAGCGCGGTCTTCAACCACTCGATGGGATTCTGCACGGGACCTAATATGGCGGCTTCCGAGCCCGCCGGAGCCAACGCGGCAGACGGAGCGGCCCACGTCCCTGGCCAAACCGAGCTATGGGGTGGTCCGTCCTGTCAGCTTGGTGACACGTTGGCCGGCTAGCTTTGAGGTCACGCCCCCCATGTCCGCCCGCCTGTCCGTTCCGTTCCTGGCCCTCGGTCTCTGGGCCATCGCGCTCGCGGGACAGCTCCGCTTCGCCGAACGCGGGAACCGCGAGCCCGGCGAGCCCGGCGAGCCCGGGGCGAGCGTGTGAAGCCTGTCGATCGCTCCGGCGGATCCGTCGTGTGGGCGGCCCTCACGGTTGTCGTGTGGAGTAGCGCGGTCGCGCAAACGATCGGGCGGCCTGAATCGGGGCAGGCGTCCCTGCAGTTGGCGCAGGGCGTCATCGTCCAGCTCAACCCATCACCGACGCTCTACCTCCCGGACCCCGCCAGCGGCATCGATGCCGTGGCGGTCGAGACCGGCCAGGTGCGCTGGCATGATACCATGGCGACTGTGCCGTTGGTGGCGCGCGGCGCCCGTCTGCTGGCGTTGGCCAGCCGTTTCCCGGGACGCAACGACGCCAAGTTCGTGTTCCTGGACACGGAGTCCGGGCGCATCGTCGCCGAGCTCCCGACGCTCGAGATCCCACATTGGGGCCCGTTGACGTATCTGGGTGGGCAAGGAAGCGAAGCCTGGTTTGCCCTCGAGGGCCGTTCCAAGGGCGGTCGTGATTTCCTGATATGGCGTTACCGCACGCAGCGGCGTGTCCAAGGGGCCACGCCGCCTAAGCTCGCGAGACCACTCACGGAGGGCGAGCCTGAAGACAGCGGAGTGGTGGAAGTCGATCTGGCAGCTGCAACGATGCACCCCACGCGCGAGACCTTCGTCGACCGGACGGTCCCAACCAAGCGAGACCGCGCGGGTGGGTCTGAGTGGGGACCATTTGAGATCGACGGGGTCCGGGTGACGCTGGTGCGAGCCGTGGGTCGAACGGCGACCATGCTGCTCCTCCGTCGCCGGCGCGGCGGGAAAGCGCTGTCGGACGTCGTTGTCTCGAAACGGCGCGCGAACGACTGTAGCCTCTCTGCATCCCTCGACTGGCATGACGTGCTGAGCGGGTGCCAGATTGCGGGAGCCCAGAACCCGTTCATGTACGCGCTCACGGTGTACGCCGCCGCGAGCGGGCAACGGATCGGTCATATCGTCCTCGACACCTGGCCGTCGTCGTTTGTCGTATGGAACAAGAAACTCGTGTATTTCTTCCCCTGGCATGTCGGGATGGTGGACTTAGGGTCAGGGGAACGGGCATTTGACCGTCCCACCCGAGATATCGCGGTTTACGAGCTGCCCCCGCCGTGAAGGGCGTCGCTAGCCCACGCCGCGACACAACGGACGCGCCGGTGGTGTAGCCGACGCGGGTGTCCGGCCTGTCAGCTTGGTGACAGGTTGGGCGTCTAGTTTTGAGGTCACGCCTACCATGTCCGCCCGCCTGTCGCTTCCGTTCCTGGCCCTCGGTCTCTGGGCCGTCGCGCTCGCGGGAGTGCTCGGCGCCCAAGCGCCCATCACGCGGGCCGCCGCGATCACCGCCGCCCTCGAGCGAGGGCCCCGCGCTGCCTTCGCCCGCACCGACACCGCGGCCGCGGCCGGCGTGCTGCACGGCGCCCGGCTCTATCCCAACCCGTCGGTAGCGGCGAGTTATACGAAGGATGTGCCGCATTATCATGTGCTCGGCAGCATTCCCCTCGACTTGCCGTGGCTGCGCGCGGCGCGGATCGGGGCCGCGCGCTGGGCCCGCGACGCGGCGCGCTACGGTTTTAGGTTCGAGCGCGCGGCGATCGTGTTCGAGGCGGACACCGTCTACACCCGCGCGCTCGCCGCGCTCGCCCACGCGCGGCTCTCGCGCCGCAATGCGCGCGATGCCGATAGCCTGCTCCACATGGCCGAGCTGCGCCGGGACGTCGGCGACGTGAGCGAGCTCGATGTGCGGCTCGCCGCGGTGAATGCAGGACAGCTCGAGAATACGGCGGCGGGCGACTCGCTCAGCGCCGTAGAGGCCCTGCTCGAGCTCCAGCTCGTGATGGGCGATCCGGCCGAGGAGCCGACGCTCACGCTCGCCGACTCGCTCCTCCCTCCGCCGGACTCGGTGTCGGTTCCCGCCGGCCAGCCGCTCCGGGTGGCGGCGGCGAGTGCGAGTCTCGCGTCGCAGGAGGACGCCCTGCGGCTCGCCCACCGCAACCTGTTCGCGGCGCCGAGCCTGCAGCTCGGGTTCGATCAAGGCGATCCGAGCGGGCCGCCGGGCCTGTTGCCGACCGTCGGCGTGTCCTTCCCATTGCCACTCTTCAACCGCAACGGTGGCGAAGTCGCCCAAGCGCGCGCCGCGCGGGATCGCGCCCAGGCGAACCTCGCGCTGGTCACGCGCGCGGCCGAGGCGGACGTGGCGCGGGCGCGGCGCGAGCTCCTGGCGGCACGCGCGCGCCTGACGCGTGACCGCGGCCTCCTGGCGAGCGCCGACCGTGTGGCCGCCATGTCGCTCCAGGCCTACGCCGAGGGTGCCGTCGCCCTCCCCAATGTGCTCGAGGCCGAACGCAACGCCCGCGAGGCGCTCGGTCGCTACATCGACGACATGGCGGCGGCGGACGACGTCGCGGCGGCGCTCGTGCTCCTCAGTGCGACGGTGCCCGCGCCATGAGAGGCGCGGCCCCGGCGTCGAGCCTCCTCCTCGCCACGAGCCTCGCGCTCGGGGTCGGGGTCGGGGTCGGAGCCTGCCACGGGGCGGCACGCGGTGACAGCGACGATCGCGGTACACCGGCCGCGGCCGATACCCAGGCCACGGTGGCCGCGGCGACCGCCGTGGCCCACGTGCAGCCGTTTCCGCAGGTGGTGCGCGCCATCGGCACGGTCGCGCCGCGGCCGGGCCGATTCGCGGAGCTCGCCGCCCCGGCGCCGAGCCGAGTGGCGCGCATCCGCGTCGCGGCGGGCGAGCGGGTGGCGCAAGGCGACACGTTGGTCGAGCTCGAGCGGGCGCCGTTCGATGCGGCTGCGCAAAGCGCCGATGCCGGGCTCGCGAGCGCCGAGCATGCGTACGCCCGCGCCCTCCGGCTGGTGAAGGCCGGCATCCTGCCGCAAAAGGATGCCGACCAGGCGACCGCCGACCTCGCGCAGGCGCGGGTAGCGGCGGTCACGGCCCATCGCGCCCAGGAGCTGGCGACGCTGCGCGCGCCGCTCGCGGGCGTCGTCACCCGGATGAGCGCCGTGCTGGGCGCCGCGGTAGATGCGAGCCAGCCGCTCGTGGCGGTGGCGGATCCGCGCACGCTCGACGCCGTGTTCAACGTGGCTCCCGGGGCCGCGGCCGCGGTGCGGGCGCGCGACTCGGTGGTGGTGACAGCGGGGGAGGGTGAGCAGGGCGAGGCCCTCGGGACGGGCGTGGTGACGAGTGTGGGCGCCGGGGTGGACTCGGCGTCCCGGGCCGTCCTCGTGCGCACGGCGATCGCTCATCCGGCTCGCCCGTTGCGGATCGGCGAGTCGGTGTTCGGCCGCATCGTCACGAGCGTGCACCCGCGGGCGGTGGTGGTGCCGGTCGCGGCCTTGGTGCCCGCGGGCGACGGCTATCAGGTGTTCGTGGTGGACAGGGCGGGGGTGGCGCACGCTCGGCCGGTCACGCTCGGGGAGCGCAGCGAGTCGCTCGTGGAGATCGTGCAGGGGCTCGCGGCCGGGGAGTCTGTCGTCACGACCGGTGCCTACGGGGTCGAGGACGGCGCAAGGATCACGCGGACGCCGCCGTGACGCTGTTCGACATCCTCTCACGCCAGCGGCGGTTCATTTATCTGGTCATCTCGCTCTTGAGCGCCGGTGGCGTGTGGGCGGCGCTGCAGCTCCCGTCGGCCATCTATCCCGAGCTCAACTTCTCCCGTATTGCCGTCGTCGCCGAGGGATCGACCCTGGGGGCGCGGCAGGTGGTGTTCAGCGTCACGCGCCCGCTCGAAGAGGCGGTGAGCGTCGTCCCGGGAGTGACGCGGGTGCGGTCGCACTCGATCCGGGGCGCCGCCGAGATACAGATCACGTTCGCGCCCACCACCGACATGGCGTATGTCCTGCAGCTGGTGCGGGCGCGCGTGACGCAGGTCCAGGGGCAGCTGCCGCCCGAGCTCTCCATCCAGGTCGAGCGCCTCGCACCCTCGCTGTTCCCGATCGTCTCGTACAACCTCGAGGGCGGAGACCCGGCGACGCTGTATGACATCGGCCGCTACCAGATCAAGCCACTGATTTCCCGGGTCCCCGGGGTGGGGCGGGTGGACGTACAGGGGAGCGACGTGCGCGAGGTTGAGGTCATCGCCGACCCCGCGCAACTCGCGGCGGCGCAGCTGACCTATCGCGACGTGGCCGACGCGATCCGCCAGGCGATCACCGTTCAGGCCGTCGGCCGCGTGGCCCAGGACTACCGCCAGTACCTGATCGTCACGGACCAGGAAGCGCGCAGTCCGGACGACGTCGGCGCCGTGGTGGTGCGCAACGGCCTGCGGGTGCGCGATCTCGCCGCCGTCCAGCTCGGCACGGAGGACCACGTGCGGATCATCGCGGGCGACGGCAAGCCGGCGGCGCTCCTGAACATCACGCGCCAGGTGGGTGGCAATACGCTCGCCATCGCCGACAGCGTGGCCGCGATCGCCGCCGCGCTCGCCCCGAGCCTCCCGCCCGGCGTGCACCTAAAGCCCGTGTACGACCAAGCCGCGCTGGTGCGCGACGCCGTCCGCGCCGTACGCGACGCGATGCTCGTGGGGGCCGCCCTCGCGGTGCTCGTGCTGCTCCTGTTTCTCGGCCATGCGCGCATCACCGCGATCAGCGCCACGTCCATTCCCCTGACGATGGCGATCACGGTGTTCGTGATGAGTCTGATCGGGCAGTCCTTCAACCTGATGACCCTGGGCGCGATGGCGATCGCGATCGGCCTCGTGATCGACGACGCGGTGGTGATCACCGAGAACATCGCGCGCCACTTGGCGCTCGGCGCGAGTCGCGCGGCGGCGATTCGCGGCGCCGTCCAGGAGCTGATCTGGCCGGTCACCACGTCCACGATCACGACGGTCGTGGTCTTCCTACCGCTCGGGCTTCTACAGGGCGTGGTCGGCCAGTTCTTCGCCACGCTTGCCACCACGTTGACGATCGCGGTGCTCGTCTCGCTCGTTCTCGCCCTGACGATCATTCCCCTCCTCGCCGAGCAGTTCGTGACCGCGCACGAGGCGGCGACCGCGGCCCAGGGGTTCCTCGCTCGGGTCCAGCGGGGCGTCGACCGGCTCGGCCCCTGGTACGAGCGCGCGCTCGCGAGCACGCTCCATCACCCGCGCCGCGTCGCGCTCGCCGCCGTCGTGCTGGTCGGTGCCGGGCTCGGGCTGTGGCGCTTCGTGGGCACGGGCTTCCTCCCCGAGATCGACGAAGGGGCGTTCGTGCTCGACTACTTCACGCCGGGCGGGACGGCGCTCGCAGAGACGAACCGGGAAGTGGGTATCGCCGAGCGGCTGCTCGCCGCCACGCCCGAGATCGCGGGCACCTCGCGGCGCACCGGGGCGGAGCTCGGGCTGTTCGCCACCGAGCAGAATCGCGGCGACATCGTGGCGCGGCTGCGCGCGCCGAGCGCGCGCTCGCGGACCAGCTTCGAAGTGATGGACGAGCTGCGCGCCAAGATCGCGGTGGCCGTGCCGCGGCTGCACATCGAGTTCGTGCAGATCCTCTCCGACGTGATCAACGACCTGGCTGGGGCAGCGCGGCCGGTCGAGATCAAGCTGTTCGGCGAACAGCTCGACACCCTCGAGGCGTACGGCCGCCGGCTCGCCCCCGACCTACAGCGGATCGACGGCCTGCACGATCTCTATAACGGCGTGAGCGAGCCCTCGGCCGAACTCCTCATGCGGCTGCATCAGGCCGAGGCTGACCGCATCGGGATGACGCCGGCGGACGTGGGGGCGGCCGTGAGCGCGGCGTTTCTGGGCGTGCCGGCAGGTGAGGTGCGCCTCGGGGACCGCCCGGTCGCCGTGCGCGTGCGCGCGCCCGATCTCGTGCGGTTCGACCCGCTGCGGTTGCGCTCCCTGCCCGTCGTGAGCCCGGGAGCCCGCCGCATCACGCCGCTCGGCTCGCTCGCCAGCTTCGAGCCCACCGAGTCCCGGCTCGGGCTCGACCGGGAGAACCAGCAGCAGATGATCGGGATGACGGCCGACGTGAGCGGGCGCTCGCTCGGCGCGGTGATGGGAGACGTGCGGCAGGTGCTCGCGGCGCATCCGGCGCCCGCGGGCGTGCGCGTCGTGCTGGGCGGTCAGTACGCCAGCGCGCAGGACGCGTTTCGGGCGCTGCTCTTGGTGCTCTCGATCGCGGTGCTCTCCGTGTGCGCCGTCATGGTGGTGCAGTTCGAGTCGTTCGTCGAACCGCTGGTCGTCTTGCTCGTCGCGCCGCTGTCGTTCGTGGGCGCCCTCGCGCTGCTGCTCGGCACGGGCGTGCCACTGAACGTCTCGTCCTTCATGGGGCTGATCCTCTTGGTCGGCCTGATCGTGAAAAACGGCATCATCCTGCTCGACTTCACCCGGCTGCGGATGCAGACAGAGGGCGTGGCGCTCGAGGTGGCGATGCGTGAGGCCGCGCGGGTACGGCTCCGCCCCATCCTCATGACCACCCTGTGTACGCTGTTCGGCCTCTTGCCATTGGCACTCGGCCTGGGCGCGGGGAGCGAGATGCAGCGTCCCCTCGCGCTCGCGGTGATCGGCGGGCTGGCACTGTCGACGCCGATCACCCTGTTTGCGGTCCCGATCCTGCTCGTCGCGATTCGGGGCCGGGACTTTACCCTCAAGGAGCACACATGAACCCGATGTATAGAGCCATGGGTCTCACCGTTCTCGTCTTCGCGAGCGGCGCCCCCGCCGCGCGTCTCAGCGCCCAGCAACCCGCCGCTCAGCAACCCGCCGCAGCTTATACGCGGAAGGTCCCGGCGAAGCTCCTGGCGCAGGCGAAAGTCACCGAGGACTCCGCGCGTGCAGTGGCGCTCGCGCGGGTGCCCCATGCCACGGTCACGGAGGTTGAGCTCGAGCAAGAGCACGGCAGCCTGGTCTGGTCCTTCGACCTCACCGTCGCCGGGAAGCCGGGGATCGAGGAAGTCAACGTGGACGCACTGACGGGCAAGGTCGTCAGCGTCGAACACGAGGCGAAGTAGCGCAGTGGGCTGCGGACGGGCCGGCTCCGAGCGGAGCCGGTCCGGCCGCACCGGCGACCGCTTTCTGCCAGCGCCCGCGCCGGACGCTAATGGCCGAGCGGGAACTTGATCGTGACGCCCGTGCCCTGCCCGAGCGTCGACGTCACGTCGATTCGGGCACCGTGCACTTGGGCGATCCAGCGGGCGATGGCGAGCCCCAAGCCCGCGCCTTCGACCTGGCGTCGCGCCGGCTCGGCGCGGTAGAACCGGTCGAACACGAGCGGCAGTGCGTCGGGCGGAATCCCGACTCCCGTGTCCATCACCGCCACCACAGCCGCGCCGTTCTGGGCGGACACATCGAGCCGCACGTGCCCACCGCTGGGCGTGTACTTGATGGCATTATCCAGCACGGCCAGGAGCAGCTGGCGCACGAGCGCCGGATCGCCGATGACCGGAGCCTCCTCGAACGCCCCGACGTCGAGCGTCACTCCTTTCGACCGCGCCAGCGCCTCCACCGTGTCCACCGCAGCGGCCGCCGCGTCATCGAGGTACAGGGGCTGCCGCGCGACTGGCCATTCACCCGCGTCGGCCCGGGCCAGGGTGAGCAGGTCCCCGGCGATTGCGCCGAGCCGCGCCGCCTCGCGCTCGATCGCTTCGAGCGTCGCCCGGTCGCGCGCGGGCTCGCGCTCCTCCCCGCGGGCGACCTCAGCCCGGGTCCGCAGGATCGTGATGGGGGTGCGGAGCTCGTGCGCAGCGTCGGCCATGAACCGCCGCATCTGCTGCATCGAACGTTCGATCGGCGCCGTCGACTGGCGCACCAGGACGTAGCTCCCGGCGGAGACCAGCAGGAGCGCGGCGAGCGCCGCGGCGGCGAACGCCTCCACGAGCGAGGCGTACTCGTCCTCGAGCTCCAGGCGATCCGCCACGGCCGCGGCCACGTACGGCGTCCCGTGCGTCCCGCTAAAGCGCTCGACATAGAGCCGCAGCTCGCGATTGGTCGGCGCCTCCACGTCGCGGTACCCCATGTCGGTCGCGACCACCTGGCGCACGGCCGTGCGGATCCACTCGGGTACTTGGGCGGGCTTGATCGGCTCGCCGGCGCCGTCGAGCAGGAAGAGCGAGCGATCGGGGATATGGAGCTCGTCCACGGCGTCGACCACCGCGCCCTGGGCGCTGTCGCGCTCCGCTTCCCGGATCCGCGCCGCCTGCTCGAGCGCCTGAGCGGCGGCGCGAAGCGATCCGTCGAGCTGCGCGGACACCTGGTGTCGGATGGCCAGGAACAGCCCCACGCCGAGGAGCAGCAGCACCAGGCTGAACACGCCCGCGTACCACAGGGTCAGGCGAAGCCGCAGCCGGGCGAGTGGTTGCATCAGCGCGGTCTCATGGTCCGAACCGATACCCCGCGCCCCGCAGCGTGGTGATCAGTTTGGGCTCGAACCCGTCGTCGATCTTGCGGCGCAGGCGCCGCACCAGCACGTCGAGGACGTTGGTGAACGGGTCGTGATTGTCGTCCCACACGTGGGCGGTGATCGTGGGGCGGTCGAGCACTTGGCCGGGGCGGCTGATAAACAACTCCAGCAACGCGAACTCCTTGGCCGTGAGGCTCAGCGGCCGGCTGCCGCGACGCACCCGGCGCGCCGCCAGATCGACCTCCAGGTCCGCCACCCGATGCACGGCCGGCACCAGTGCCGGGCGGCGCCGCGCCAGGGCCTTGAGTCGCGCCAACAGTTCCCGAAACGCGAACGGCTTCGTGAGGTAGTCGTCCGCCCCGACCTCGAGCCCGCGCACCCGGTCATCCACGGCGTCCAGGGCTGTGAGCATCAGGACGGGCGCCGTTACGCCCTGGCGCCGGAGCTCCGCGCAGAGCTCGAACCCGCTACCGCCGGGGAGGCGGACATCGAGGATGATCACGTCGTAGGTCGCAAGCGTCGCCTGGTCGCGGCCCTCGGCAAACGTCGCGGCCATGGTGGGGTCGATGCGCTGGGCACGCAGACCGTCGCGCAACAGACCGGCGAGCTCGGGGTCGTCCTCGACGATCAACACCCGCATGAGACGCTCCGACGCGAGAGAGCGCCGGGGGCGGGGGGCGGGGGGGCGAGGGGCGCCCCCGGCCCGTACCGTTTCCCCGTTCCCGGCTCCCTCCAATTATGATTCAATGGAAGTCACTTCGCACTCGAGGAGTCAAACATGGCAAACCTGAACGTGCCGCTGTACGACCCCCGCCTCGTGCAGCCGATGCGCGAGGAGTTGACCCGGATCGGTTTCCAGGAGCTGCGGACCCCCGCCGAGGTCGACACCGCACTCCGGGCGCCTCGGGACACGACGCTCGTCGTCGTGAACTCGGTGTGCGGCTGCGCGGCCCGCAACGCGCGCCCCGCCGCCGCGCGCGCGCTCGAGCATGCCAAGCGGCCCGCGCGGCTGCTCACGGTCTTCGCCGGCCAGGACGCCGAGGCCACGGCGCAGGCCCGGAGCTATTTCACCGGGTACCCGCCGTCCTCGCCCCAGATGGCGCTCTTCAAGGACGGGACGCTCGTCTTCATGCTGGAGCGGCGGAACATCGAGGGCCGGCCGGCTCAGGACATCGCCGCCGACCTGACGGCGGCATTCGACCGGTACTGCGCCTAGCGGAGCCCACCGGGGTCTCCCAGGAGCGACCCAGTCTGATCGCAGGGAGCGAGACCCCGGTGGGGGAGCTCGGTGTGGCTACAGCACGCCCCCCCGGGCCCGGAAGTCCACGTTGTCCGTCACCCACTTCCACAGATTGTCCTGATTCGCGAGTGGCACATCGGCCTTTACCTGACGGTGCCACCCGATCATGACGGGCGTTTCGACCGTCCACAGCCGCACCCGCTTGCGACGGATGAGCCGCTTCCAGTAGTCGTCGACCGTGGGTGAGGCGTACAGGAGCCGCACCGTCACGCTGCGCGACAGGAACTCGAGCGGGGCGAGGTCAATCTGGGCAATCGGGTTGCTGCCGGGCGATAGGCGCGCGCCGACATCCTGAATCCCGTCACTCAGGAGCACCAAGTTGATCGGCGCGAGGATCAGCCCGCGCTCCTTCACCAAGACCGCGACCTGTTTGAAGAACACGTTGAAGTCGGTGAACGCGTCCATCGGTTTGAACCAGACGCGCAGGTCGGCTGCGATCTGGTCCGGCGTGCGCCCGGAAAAGTCATTGATCGGGTGGAACGCCTTCGGCTCTCCCGGCCGTTCGCCGCCGATCCCGGCCACGAACAGGGACGTGGGGACTCGCAGCCCGCCGAGGCCATTCACGTGCGCGTAGATGTACTGCGACGCGAACTGGACGGCGTCGTCGTACTGGCCCTTGAACGACCCGCTGACGTCGATGCCGACGACCATCGTCCAGTTGGACGGTTTGCTGGGCTGCTTGCTCCCCGGCGGGCTGCAGCCGGCCGCCACGAGCGCCGCGAGCACGAGCGCGGGGCCACGCGCGCGGGCCGTCACGCGGCGCCTCCCGGCACCACGTGCTTGCCGCTGTGGGTGAGCAACGGCGTGCTGGCGAGCAGCTGATCGAGGTTGCGGAACGGCAGCGTAAAGGTCGGGTGCCCGAGGACCACGACGATCGCGAAGTTCACCGCGGCGGCGAGGATCTGCATCACGGG
>WNFD01000670.1_pt1 | contig 34028 bp, 26 predicted proteins | sample 5400491 | NCBI WGS metagenome assembly WNFD01 (sample SAMN13153343, study PRJNA577476) | soil metagenome | isolation source: 120 cm saprolite under Douglas fir tree site 2 hole 2 replicate 2 | place: USA:California | collected 2015-04-18 | reverse complement strand
GCAACGGCGAGTCCACGAAGAAGGATCTCGAGGTCGTCTATCACTACTTTCCGCGACTGATCGAGCGCCGAGGGTTCAAGGCGGGCTACATCTCGGGCGGCGAGCAGCAGATGGTGGCGGTCGGCCGCGCGCTGCTGGCGCGTCCGAGGCTGATGCTGCTCGACGAGCCGTCCATGGGCCTGGCGCCGATGCTCGTGAAGGAGATCTTCGACATCGTCGGCCGCCTTCACCGGGAGGAAGGGGTGGCGGTGCTCCTCGCCGAGCAGAACGCGACCATGGCATTACAGGTTGCCCAGCACGGCTATGTCATGGAAAATGGCCGGATCGTGCTGGACGGGGATGCGAAGACGATCAGCGAGAACGAGGATATCAAGGAGTTCTATCTGGGCCTGACCGGCGTCGGCCAGCGCAAGAGCTATCGGGACGTCAAGCACTACCGACGACGGAAGCGATGGCTGTCATGAGCGCACTCCTCGAGATCCGCGAGGCGTCCAAGGCGTTCGGCGGCGTGCAGGCCGTGACGCGGGTGGACCTCGAGGCCCAGAAGGGCGAGATCCTGTCGGTCATCGGCCCGAACGGCGCCGGCAAGACGACCGTGCTCAACATGATCAGCGGCTTCTACCATCCGGACACCGGCCGCATCGCGCTCGAGGGGCACGACGTCACCGATCTGTCGCCGAGCCGGATCGCCGAGCTCGGCATCGCACGCACCTTCCAAAACATCGCCCTGTTCCGCGGCATGACCGTGCTCGACAACCTCATGCTCGGTCGCCACGTGCACATGAAGACCGGGGTGCTGGGCGCCTTCGCCTACTGGGGGTTCGCGCAGAAGGAAGAGGTCGAGCACCGCAGGCGCGTCGAGGACATCATCGACTTTCTACGCATCCAGGACCTGCGCCGGCGGCCGACGGGGTCGCTCGCCTACGGCCTGCAGAAGCGCGTCGAGCTCGGCCGGGCGCTGGCGCTGGACCCGAAGATCCTCCTTCTCGACGAGCCGATGGGCGGGTGCAACCACGAGGAGAAAGAGGACATGGCGCGCTTCGTCCTCGACGTCAACGAGGAGTGGGGCGTCACCGTGATCCTGATCGAGCACGACATGGGCGTGGTCATGGACATCTCCGACCGCGTCGCGGTGCTCGACATGGGCCAGAAGATCGCTGAAGGCACGCCCGACGACGTGCGGGCCAATCCGCTCGTCATCAAAGCATACCTGGGGGATACCCGCCGTGGCTGAGCCGACGACCCTCGCGAGACTGCTGCAGAAGACCGTCCGCGACCTCCGCGATCGGCCCGCGATCCGCGAAAAGGATCGCGGCATCTGGCAAACCTGGACGTGGGGCCAGTATTACGACCAGGTCCGCGACTTCGCGCTCGGGCTCGCGGCCCTGGGCTTCAAGCGCGGCGAGCGGCTGTCGGTCATCGGCGACAACCGCCCGCGCCTCTACTGGGCTCAGGTGGCGGCGCATGCCCTGGGCGGCGTCTCCGTGCCCGTCTACCAGGATTCGATCGCCAAGGAGCTCGCCTTCGTCTGGAACCATGCCGACGTGACGGTGATCGTGGCGGAGGACCAGGAGCAAATCGACAAGGTCGTCGCGCTTCGTGACCAGCTCCCCGCGCTGCGCCTGGTCATCTACGACGACCCGCGCGGCGTGCTGCGCTATCCCTACGACTGGCTCAAGTCGTTCCAGGAGGTTCAGGAGCGGGGACGGAAGTTCGGCCACGAGCATTCGGGTTTCTTCGAGGCCGAGATCGAGAAGGGCCGGGCCGACGACCTGGCGTTCATCTGCTACACCTCCGGGACGACGGGCGTCCCGAAGGGCGCCATGATCACGCATCACAACGCGATGGCGACGGCCGACATCGCCACCCGCGCGGAGAGCTTCCGGCCCGACGATGACTACCTGGCCTATCTCCCGATGGCGTGGGTGGGCGACGCCTTCTACACGCTCATCATGAGCCTCCGCGTCGGCTTCGCATGCAACTGTCCGGAGAGCCCCGAGACCGTGCAGCGCGACCTTCGCGAGCTCGGGCCGACCCTCATCCTGGCGCCGCCCCGCATCTGGGAAAACATGCTGACCGCCGTGCAGGTGAAGGCGACGGACGCCCCGCGGATCAAGCGGTGGGTGTTCGAGGTCTTCCGGCGGACGGCCGAGCGGGCCGAGATCCTCCGCGCCGACGGTAAGCCGGTGCCCCTGGGCCTCCGCCTCGCGTGCGCGCTCGGAGAATTTTTTGTCTATGGACCCGTCCGCGACCAGCTCGGTCTACGCCGCGCCCGCTGGGCCCTCACCGGGGGCGCTCCGCTGGGTCCCGACACCTTCCGGTTCTTCCGGTCCATCGGCGTCAACCTCAAGCAGGTATACGGCTGCACGGAGGTGACGGGCCTCACCTCGATTCAGCCGGACGGCGAAGCCAACCCGACCACCGCCGGCCGTCCCTGCCCGGGGATCGAGGTGAAGATCGCCGAGCGCGGGGAGGTCCTGGTGAAGGGCCCCGGCGTGTTCAAGGGCTACTTCAAGAACGACGAGGCGACGCGCGAGGTCATCGACGCGGCCGGGTGGTTCCACAGCGGCGACGCCGGCTTCGTCGATCCGCGGGGCCACCTGGTCATCATCGACCGGGCCAGGGATTGCGGCGTGACCGCGCGCGGCGAGGCGTTCGCGCCCCAGTTCATCGAGAACAAGCTCAAGTACAGCCCGTACATCCGCGAGGCGGTGGCCTTCGGCAACGACCGTCCCTTCGTGGCCGCCATGATCGCGATCGACCCCGTCACCGTCGGCACCTGGGCCGAGCGGCGCGGCCTGCCGTACACGTCCTACATGGACCTCAGCCAGAAGCCCGAGGTGCGCGAGCTGATCCGCGAGGAGATCGCCAAGGGAAACCTCACGCTCCCCGACGCCACGAAAGTCCGCCGCTTCCTGCTGCTCACCAAGGATCTCGAAGCCGACGACGCCGAGATGACGCGCACGCGGAAGGTCCGCCGGCGCTACGTGTCCGAGAAATACGCGCCGGTGATCGACGCCTTCTACTCGGGCCGGAACGAGGTCGAGCTCCAGACGACGATCACCTACGAGGACGGGCGCCAGGCGAACATCCAGTCGCAAGTCCACCTCGAGGACGTCGACACGGAAGCGGCCGCTCGTGTCTGACGACTTCAGCTTCTTCCTCCTCCTGATGTCGAACGGCCTGCTGATCGGCCTGATGTATTCGCTGATCGCGCTCGGGTTCGTGCTCGTCTACAAGGCGACCGACGCCATCAACTTCGCCCAGGGCGAGTTCGTCATGATCGCGGGCTTCGTGGCGGCGGGCGCCCTCATGGTCTGGGGGGCGCCGCTATGGGTCGCCGTCACGCTCGCGCTGGCGAGCCTGGTCGCGTTCGGCTTCGTCCTCGAGCGCGTCATGTTGCGCCGGCTCATCGGCCGACCGGTGATCGCCGTGGTCATGGCGACCATCGGATTGGCGTCGATCCTGCGCGGCGTCGGGCCGTTTACCATCTTCTCCGGGACCAAGCCGCTGCCCCTGCCCATCCGCGACGAGCCGTTCATGCTGGGCCCGATCTTCATCCCGCCCATCCAGCTGCTGGGCGCGGGCGTGAGCCTGGCCTTCCTGGCCGGGTTCGGCTGGTTCTTCTTGAAGTCGCGCAAGGGCATCGCCATGCGGGCGGTGGCCGACAACCAGCAGGTCGCGATGGCCATGGGCATCGACGTCGAGCGCTACTTCGGTGTCGCGTGGGCCATGACCGGCATGGTCTCGGCGCTCGGCGGCATCCTCTGGGGCAACCTCCTCGGCGTCGACGTGAACCTCGCGCTGGTCGGCTTCAAGGTGTTTCCGGTCGTGATCCTGGGCGGGCTCGATTCCATTCCGGGCGCGATCCTCGGCGGCCTCATCGTCGGCGTCGTCGAGAACATCGCCGCCGGCTACGTCGATCCCTACGTGGGCGGCGGCACCAAGGACTTCGCCCCCTACGTCCTCATGATCCTGGCGCTCATGATTCGCCCCTACGGCATCTTCGGGAAGCGCATCATCGAGCGCGTATGACCGCACACACCGGGCTCGGAGCATGGCGGCGGGGCGGGGTGAGGGGCGCGCCACCCCCCGCGCTACCCCCCACCCCACCGCGCCCCCGCGGGCTCGACGCGTGGAGTCAGGCGTGATTCATCGAGAGTGTGGGGTGCTGAAGACAAGCTATGAAGCGGATATGGGGCTGTATCCGCTGCCGATCGCGCGGTGGACGGTGGCAGCCATCGCGGTGCTGTTCTTCATCGTCATCCCGCTCGCGCTGCACGAGTACTACCTGTCGGTGGCCAACCTCGTCTGGATCGCGGTCATCGGAGCGCTCGGCCTCAACATCCTGGTCGGCTACACGGGACAGGTGTCGATCGGCCACGGGGCGTTCATGTCGGTCGGCGCCTACACCGCCGCCAACCTCGCCAATCGCCTGGGCTCGCCCTGGCCCGTCAACCTGCTGGCCGGCGGGCTCATGGCGGCGCTGATCGGCGCCATCGTCGGCATCCCGTCCCTGCGCATCAAGGGGTTGTACCTGGCCATCGCCACGCTGGCCGGGCAGCTCATCATCGAGTGGACGATCAACCACGTGACCTTCATCAGCGGCGGCGTCCAGGCGTCGATCGAGGTCGCGCGGCCGCGCCTGGGCCCGATCGTCCTCAGCAGCCAGCGCGACATGTACTATTTCCTGCTGGTGTTCGTCGTCCTGGGCATCGTGGGGACCATGAACCTCATGCGCACGCGAGTAGGGCGCGCCTTCATCGCCATTCGCGACCACGACATCGCCGCCGAGATCATCGGCATCAACATCTTCCGCTACAAGCTCCTCGCGTTCGCCATCTCGTCCTTCTACGCCGGGATGACCGGGGTGCTGTACACGTACTTCCTCGGCATCGCCAACTACGAGCAGTTCCAGATCGGCGTGTCCATCGACTACCTGGCGATGATCATCATCGGCGGCCTCGGCTCCGTGCTGGGCTCGATCTTCGGGGCCATCTTCGTGACCCTGCTGCCGATCGTCATCCGCTACGCCATGGAGGCCTTCGGCGGAATCTTCTTCGCCCCGCAGACCGTGCTCAACCTCATTCCCAACCTCCGCCTAATGATGTTCGGCGCCCTCATCATCTTCTTCCTGATCGTGGAGCCCGAGGGGCTGAACCGCTTGTGGCGGAACATCCGCAGCTATTTCAGAGTCTGGCCGTTCGCCTACTGACATACGTGAAAAAGGAGATTGCACCATGAGAGAGTTCCCGGCTATCGCGACGGCGCTGATCCTGGCGGCGGGCAGCCTGCTGACGGCGGCGCCGTCCCATGCCCAGTCGAGGGGCGAGATCGTCATCGGTGTGCAATGTGACCGCACGGGACCGACCCAGATCGTGGGCACGGTTCTGTGCCCGGGTTTCCACGATTACATCGCCCTCGTGAACTCCAAGGGCGGCGTCGAGGGCTTCAAGATCAAGGCCCTCGAGATCGATCACGAATACAAGGTGCCGCCGGCGGTCGAGTCCTACGAGCGTCACAAGAAGGACGGCGCGGTGACGATAGCCGTGTACGGCACGCCGCACATCTACGCGCTCGCGGCGAAGCTCACCGAGGATCGGATCCCCGGCACCTCGCCGGGCTTCGGCAGCGCCGCCGCCGCCGATGGAATCCGGTACCCCTACATCTTTCCCATCGCCGCCACCTACTGGTCGCAGGGCACGGCGGCGGTGGACTTCGTGAAAAAGCAGCTCGGCGGCAGCCTCAAGGGCAAGAAGATCGCGTTCATCTTCTATGACAACCCCGCCGGGCGGGAGCCGATCGAGGTGCTCGAGGATCTTTCGGTCCGGGAAGGGTTCCAGCTCAAGACCTTCGCGGTTCCGCCGCCCGGCGTCGAGATGGGCGCCCAGGTGCTGGACATCGCCCAGCGCTATCGTGCGGACTTCGTGATCGGGCACCTGTTCGGCGGGGCGCCGTCGGTGTCGATCAAAGAGTTCAAGCGGGTGGGGTACCCCCTGCGGAAGTTCGTCTCGTTCGTCTGGGGCGCGGGCGAGGCCAACATCGAGGGCGCCGGCGGCTTCGCGGCGGCCGAGGGGTACTACGTCATGCAGTTCGCTGGCGTGGGTACCGACTATCCAGTGCTGAACGAGATCCGAGAGATGTACAAGCAGCAGGGCAAGCCGGCACCCAAGGAGATGGCGTCGACCGTGTTCTACAACCGGGGCGTGCTCATCGCCGCGCTGCACGTCGAGGCCATCCGTAACGCGTTGAAGGCCAAGCCGGACGGTAAGATCACCGGCGTCGACACGAAGGCCGGCTTCGAGAAGATCTCGAACTTCACCCTGGGCGGGCTGGTGCCGCCGCTCAAGATCACGTCGACCGACCACGAGGGCGGCGGGCTCGTGCAGATCTGGCAGGTGAAAGGCGGGAAGTTCGAGAAGGTCACCGACTGGTTCGCCGCCTACCAGGACGTGGTGGCCAAGCACATCAAGGAGTCGGGCGCGAAGAAGTAGACGGACCGACATGCTGAGTCTCAACAACGTCGAGGTCATCTACGACGGCGTGATCCTCGTCCTCAAGGGCGTGTCGCTCAACGTCCGCGAGGGCGGGATCACGACGTTGCTCGGCGCCAACGGCGCCGGCAAGACGACGACGCTGAAGGCCGTCTCGGGCCTGCTGCGATCCGAGCGCGGCGAGGTGACGAAGGGCTCCATCGAGTTGAAGAATGAGCGGATCGATCGACTGCCCCCGCACGCGGTCGTCAGGCGCGGCATCGTGCAGGTGTTCGAGGGCCGGCGCGTCTTCGAACACCTGACCACCGAGGAGAACTTGATCGCGGGGGCGCACATCCAGACCGACCGACAACGGGTGGCCGCCGGGATCGAGCGTGTCTATGGGTACTTTCCCCGGCTCAAGGAACGGCGCGGGATCCAGGCCGGGTACCTGTCGGGCGGCGAGCAGCAGATGCTGGTGATCGGCCGCGCGCTGATGGCGGACCCGCACGTCATGCTGCTCGACGAGCCATCGCTCGGGCTGGCGCCGATGCTGGTCGAGGAGATCTTCGGGATCGTGCAGCAGCTCAACCGACAAGAGAAGCTGACCGTGCTGCTGGTCGAGCAGAACGCTGCCCTGGCGCTGACCATTGCCGACCACGGCTACGTGATGGAGAACGGGCGGATCGTGCTCGACGGCGCCGCGGCGGCGCTCGCCGAGAACGCAGACATCAAGGAGTTCTACCTCGGCCTCACCGAGGTCGGCGCCCGCCGGTCGTACCGCGACGTCAAACACTACAAACGTCGAAAACGCTGGCTTTCCTAGGAGGAGCGCACTCCATGGGACTCACCCGAGCGATCGGACTCGGACTCGCAGTGCTCATCGCGGCGCTGAATCTCGCCGCGTGCGCGACGATGGGCGATCCGCCGCCGACGCTCTACAAGCGCCTGGGTGGGCGCGAGGGCATCTCGATCGTCGTCGCCGACTTCGTCACCAACATGGCCGGCGACACCCGGGTCAACGCCCGGTTCAAGGACATGAAAGGACCCGAGATCGAGAAGCTGAAGTCGAATCTCTCGGACCAGATCTGCGATGCCACCGGCGGGCCCTGCTCCTACCTCGGGCGAGACATGAAAACGGCGCACACGGGGATGAAGGTCACCGAGGCCGAGTGGAACGCGACTGTCGAGAACCTCGTCAAGGCGATGGACAAGCACAAGGTGGGGCCCACGGAGAAGAGCGAGCTGCTGGGCGCCCTCGCCCCGATGAAGGCTGACATCGTCGGCCAGTAGTCGAGATGGGCGCCCAGGCCTTCACGGTCTACGACATGATGGCGCGGAGCGCCGCGCTTTACCGCGACGCTCCCGCGTTGATCCAGGGCCCGGGCCAGTGGTCCTTCCGGCAGCTGCTGGAGCGGGCGGATGCGCTGGCGGCCGGGCTGACGGGGCTGGGCCTGTCCAAAGGCGATCGTGTCTGCATCCTCGCCCAGAACGATACGGCCTACGTGGACCTGTACGGGGCGTGCGCCCGCCAGGGCATCATCGCGTACCCCATCAACTGGCGGCTGACGGCCCAGGAAGTCGAGCGGGTGGTGGAGCGCGCCGCTCCGAAAATGATGGTCGCGGATGCGTCCACCCTGTCAGTGGTGGGCGACTGGCCCCGCACGCAGCGCGGCATCGCGCACTGGTACCAGTTCGGCGACGGGCCGGCGCCGGGCTTCCAGGCCCTGTCGAGCTTATACCGCGCGGGTGCGCCGCCCGCGGCCGCGGACGTCACCGGCGACGATCCCTTCGCGGTGATCTCCACGGCGGCGGTTGACGTGATTCCGCGGGGCGCCGTGCTCACGCACACGAACGTCCTCACCGCCTCCCTCGTCGTCATCGCGACCCTCGGCTTCACCGCGGCGGACCGGTACCTCCTGGCCCTGCCCCTGTTCCACATCACCGCGCTGGGCAATCTGGTGGCGCACCTGCACGCGGGCGGTGCCGGCGTCGTGATGGCCCGCTTCGACGCCGAGGAAGCGGTGCGGCTGATCGATGCCCACCGCGTCACGCACGTCTCGGACTTTCCCCCCGTGCTGGCGAGCCTCCTGGACGCCGCGCAGAAGCTCGGCAGCAAGCTGTCGAGCCTCACGCACGTCTCGGGTCTCGACGCGCCGCCGACCATCGAGCGCCTGCACCGAGAGACGCAGGCCCAGTTCTGGACGGGCTTCGGCCAGTCCGAGACCAGCGGGTTCGTCAGCATTCAGCGCGCGCGCGACAGGCCCGGCGCCGCCGGCAAGCCCATTCCGGTATGCCGGGTGCGTCTGGTCGACGACTACGATCGTGACGTGCCCGTGGGGACGCCCGGGGAGATCGTGGTGCGCGGGCCGGTGGTATTCCAGGGCTACTTCGGCCAGCCGGAGGTGACCGCCTACACGCTACGCGACGGCTGGCACCACACGGGCGACGTGGGCCGCTTCGACGATGACGGCTGGCTCTATTACGTCAAGCGCAAGCCGGAGAAGGAACTGATCAAGCCCGGCGGCGAGAACGTCTATCCCGCCGAGGTGGAATCGGTGATCGTCCAGATGGACGGCATCAGCGGTGTGTGCGTGTACGGCGTTTCCGACGTCAAGTGGGGCGAAGCCATCAAGGCGGTCGTGGAAGTTCGGCCCGCCGACCGCTATACCGCACAGCAGATCGGCGACTTCGTCGTCTCGAAGATCGCTCGCTTCAAGCGCCCGAGCCGCGTGGTGTTCACCGAGGCCCTGCCTCGGACGGCGGAGGGCGGCGTGGACCGTGACGCCGTGAAGGCCCGCTGGGGCAACGAGTGATCCGGGCCGCGTGAAGGTCTTCGGCGAGCACCATGAGATGTTCCGCGCGACGGTGCGCGCCTTCGTCGAGCGGGAGGTCATGCCGCACGTCGAGGCGTGGGAAGCGGCCGGTCGCATTCCGAAGGCGATCTGGCCGCGCATGGGCGAGCTGGGCTTCCTGGGCATCGAGTACGACGAGAAGTACGGCGGCGCCGGCGCTGATCTGTTCACCACGGCGGTCCTGCACGAGGAGTGCGCGCGGTCGCGGTCCGGCTCGTTCGCGATGGCCGTCGGCGTCCACACGGACATGGCCTCGCCCCACCTCTACTGGACGGGCAGCGAGCCGCTGAAGGAGAAGTATCTGCCGGCGATCTGCCGGGGCGAGAAGCTCTGCGCGATCGCGGTCACCGAGCCCGGGGGCGGCAGCGACGTCGCCGCGATCCGCACCCGGGCCACCCGCGACGGCGCCCACTACGTCCTGAACGGCTCCAAGATGTTCATCACGAACGGCGCGCTGGCCGACCTCTACTTCGTCGCCGCCCGCGTCGAGGCCGGTGAGACGACCCGCCGCCACCGGGGCATCTCGATGTTCCTGGTCGAGCGCGAGACGCCGGGGTTCGGCGTGAGCCGCACGCTGGCCAAGACGGGTATGCTCGCCTCGGACACCGCGGAGCTCTCCTTCCAGGACGCGCGCGTGCCGGCCGAGAACCTGCTCGGGCGCGAGGGCGTCGGGTTCTACGAGGTCATGCGCGTCTTCCAGCGCGAGCGCCTGGTGGCCGGCCTGCACGCCGTCGCCATGTCCGCGCGCGCGCTCGAGGACACCATCGCCTACGTCCGCGAGCGCCAGGCGTTCGGCGGCCCGCTCTCGGAGAAGCAGACCGTGCGCCACAAGCTCGCCGATCTCGCCACGCTGATCGAGGCCGGGCGCTGGCTCACCTACGCGGCGTGTCAGACATACGCCGGGAGCGACGACGCGGTGCGCGAAGTCTCCATGGCCAAGCTCTTCACCGCCGAGATGGCCAACCGCGTCGCTTACGACTGCGTGCAGCTCCACGGCGGCTACGGGTACATGCGCGAGTACGCCATCGAGCGCTTCGCGCGTGACGTCCGGCTCTTTACGATCGGCGGCGGTACCAGCGAGATCATGAAGGAGATCATCGCCAAGGAGCTCGACCTCTAACACCCGCGTGAGCGCGCCTGACTTCGTCGCCATCGGGCACGTCACTCTCGACCGCATCGGCGAATCCACGCGTCCGGGCGGCGCGGCCCTCTTCGCCGCTGTCACCGCCCACCGGCTCGGGCTCTCGGTCGGGCTCCTCACGAGCCACGCCCATGACTTCCCGCTCGACCTGATTCCGCCCAAGATCGAGGTCGTCAGCATCCCGGCGGCCGACACGAGTCGATTCGAGCACCGGCAGGACGCCGGCAGCCGCGTGTCCCACGTGCGCGCCGTCGCCGACCCCCTGACCATGGCCGACGTTCCGGACGACTGGCGGGGAGCGGCGCTGACCCTGCTTGCCCCCGTGCTCGACGAGGTCGACCCGATGATCGCGACCCTGTTCACCGACGGCGCCGTGGGTGCGGCGGCCCAGGGATGGCTCCGTCACACGGCCGCCGACGGCCTCGTGGTGCCGCGCGTCTGGCGCTCGCCCGAGCGCCTGCTGCAGTCGGTCCAGGCACTGTTCCTGAGCCGCGAGGACATCCGGGGTCAAGAGGACGACGTGGTCGAGTGGTTCGAGCGCATGCCGGTGGGCGTCCTCACCGCCGACCGCGACGGCGCGCTCCTGTTCGTCAACGGCGAGCGGTACGAGATTCACCCGCGGCCGGCGCGAGAGGTCGACCCGACCGGCGCCGGCGACGTCTTCGCGGCGACCTTCCTCGTCCAGTATCAGCGCGACGGCGACCCGTGGCAGGCCGCGGCCGCCGCCGCGTGCGCGGGCTCGCTCGCCGTCGAGGGGGAGGGCTGGTCGACCGTCGCGGATCGCGCAACGCTCGATGTCGCGCTCGCCGACTACGGGCGCAACGGGTGACGGCGGCTGGCCGCGGGTCAGGGCGACGGCGCGATGGGCGACGGGGGCGATGCGGGGCGAGAGGACCACGCGGCACGCGTCCGCTGCTCCGGTGCGGCTGGGCTCCATCCAGGCGCTCCACTCCCGTCGCCGCTGCTGGGAACGGGTCCTCTCGACCCCCATCGCCCCCGTCGCCCTGACCCGCGGCCAGCTGGGCGCGCTCCTTGACACGCGTTGGAAGCGCGGCCTAGGCTGAGCGTGATGGATCGCGCGATTCAGATCACGGCTGGACTGGTCTCCGCCGAGGCGCGGCTGAACGATTCGAAGACGGCGCGCGCGATCTGGGACGCGCTGCGATCTCGGCTACTGGCCTCCGGGCCGCGCCTTCTGCATTTTCTTCGGCCCGACGCCGGTGAGCCACGGCGACGAGTGCCGCCCGGCGAGCCCCGTGAACGTCGTGGGCAAGGTCGTGGGCGACGCCCGGGTCTTCAAGAAGGTGCGCGCGGGAACGCGCGTGACGATCGAGTGGCAATGACCCGACTCCGGAGGAGGGCGCGATGAAGATCTTTCTCGACACGGCGAACCTGGGCGAGATCAAGGAGGGCGTGGCGCTCGGCGTGGTCGACGGGGTGACCACCAACCCGTCGCTGATCGCCAAGGAGAAGCGTCCGTTCCGGCCGCTCGTCGAGGAGATCTGCGCGATCGTCCCGGGCGACGTGAGCCTCGAGGTGGTCGCCACGGACTTCGAGGGCATGGTGAAGGAGGGCGAGGAGCTGGCCCAGGTCGCGCCGAACGCCGTCGTGAAGTGCCCGCTCACGAAGGACGGCCTCAAGGCCGTGAAGTATCTCTCCGGCAAGGGGATCCGCGTCAACCAGACGCTCTGCTTCTCGGCGACCCAGGCGCTCCTCTCGGCGAAGGCGGGCGCCGTTTACATCAGTCCGTTCCTCGGACGCCTCGACGACATCGCCCACGTGGGCATGGACCTGGTCCGGGACATCTGCGAGATCTATCGCGTCCAGGGCTTCAAGACGCAAGTGCTGGCGGCGTCGATCCGCAGCCCGCTCCACGTGGTGGACGCGGCGAAGGCCGGCGCCCACGTCGCGACGATGCCGTTCGCGGTGCTCGAGCAGCTCATGAAGCACCCGCTGACCGACATCGGCCTCAAGAAGTTCCTGGACGACTGGGCGAAGCTCGGCGAGAAGATCTGACGCTCAGCACGTGCCGATGCCCTATCGGTCGCAGAAGGGTTAGTCGAGGCGATGCCGGGTGCCACGGAGATCCCGACCCTGGCCGGCACGATGGACGAGCTGGCCCGTCGGGGTTTCACCGAACACTTCATCCTGGTGAATGGAAAACTTCGTGCCGCGGACAGCGGGAAGGTGTTCCCCGCGAACGAGGTGATGATTTCGGAGTATCACCGTTTCGAAGGCGTCTCGGACCCGGACGACATGGCGATCCTCTATGCGATCGAGACACGCAGCGGCCTTCGTGGGACGCTGGCCGACGCCTTCGGTGTCTACGCGGACCCGCTGGTGGGCGCGTTCATGAAAGAGGTCGTGTCAGGTTCTCGGCAACGTCCCGGCGTCTCGCGCGGCCGGCCGAGCTAGCGCCCCCGGAAGGCCGGCTTGCGCTTTTCGCGCCAGGCCTTGTGACCCTCGGTCTTGTCCTCGGTCAGCTCGAGCGTCGCGAAGCGATAGAGATCGACCAGTGACGCGTCCGCTATATTGGGAATGTCCAGGCCCGCGAGCAGCGATTCCTTCGTGAGGCGTGCCGCGAGCGGCGGCAACGACGCGACGTGGCGCGCCACCTCGAGCGTCTTGTCCATCAGCCGAGCGTGCGGCACGAGCCACTGCGTGAGCCCGATGCGATAGGCGTCCTCCGCCGTGAGCGGGAAGCCGAGGGCGAGGCGCATCGCGTGGCCCTTGCCGACCCAGCGGGCGAGCCGCGCACTGCCGCCGTACGCGGGAAGAATGCCGAGGGCAACTTGCGGGAGCCGCCACTCCGCCCGCTTGGACGCGACCAGGAGATCGCAGCAGAACGTCACGATGCAGCCGATGCCGACGGCGTAGCCGTTGACGGCGCCGATGATCGGCTTGGGGAAGTTCGCGAGGACCTCGAACGGCCGGGCCCTGCGCTTGGCGATGCTCTTGATGAACTCCGCGGCCGACTTCATCGTGTGCGTTCGCGGGTCCTTCAGGTTCGCGCCGGCCGAGAAGGCGCCGCCCGCCTCGTCGCCCGTCAGGACGGCGCAACGGATCGTGTCGTCGTCCTCCATGGCGGCGAAGCAGCGGGTGATGCCCTCGTTGAAGTCGGCGCCCCACGCGTTGCGCGCCTCGGGGCGACTCAGGGTGACGATCCCGATCTCGTCGCGACGCTCGAATGAAACGGGCATGGTTGGCTCCTGCGGGGTGAGATGGCCGCCGAACTGCACGTCAAGCATCGCCGTACACGACCCGCTCGCCGAGCTCCTCGTCCTGGATCATCTGGGCGAGCCGCGAGCGCTGGATCTTGCCGCTGGAGGTCTTCGGAATCGTGCTCGCCCGGACGAGGATGACGCGCGCCGGCCGATGGCCAAGCGCCTTGTGGACGCGGCTCGTGATCTCCCGGACGATGTCGTGGTAGTCCTCGGGTGACGCGCTCTCGCTCCGCACCTCGACGACGACGTGGAGCCGCTGCGTGCCCGTCCGCTCGCTGTCGATGCCGACCGCGGCGGAATAGCGCACACCGTCCACGCGATCGACCACCTCCTCGATGTCGGCCGGGATCACGTTCACGCCGCCGAGGATGATGAGATCCTTGAGACGGCCCGTCACGTAGAGAAAGCCTTCGGTGTCGACGAACCCGAGGTCGCCGGTCCTGAGCCAGCCGCCGGGCATGAGCACCTTCGCGGTCTCCCCGGGATTGTTGTAGTACCCCTGCATGACTCCGGCGCTCCGGACGCAGACCTCACCCTCCACGCCCACCGGACGCTCGGCGGCCGGCGCCTCGTCGCGTGGCGCCAGGATCCGCACCGAGACGCCTCGGCACGGCTGGCCGACCGAGAGGAACCGCCCGCTCGTGTCGAGCCTGAGCGGCGCGCCCCGCGGCCAGATGGCGACCGCCAGCGTCGCCTCGGCGAGACCGTAGCAGGGCGAGATGACGTGCTTGAGGGCGAAGTGCGACTCGAACGCCTCGATCGTGGAGGGGCGCACGGGCTCGGCGCCGGAGAGCGCGGCCTTGAGGCTACTGAGGTCGAGCCCGGCAGTGTCGCGGACGTTGCGCACACAATTCCGGTAGCCGAAGTCGGGCGAGACGGTGAACGTCGCGCGGATCTCCGTGATGAGCGAGAGCCACTGTCTCGGGTTCCGGAGATCGGGCGGCAAGAGCCAGATCGGCGTCCCCAGAAGCGGTGGCGTGAAGGCGCAGCCGATGAGTCCCATGTCGTGGTAGAGCGGCAGCCACGAGACGACGCGGTCCTCCACGGTGATGCCGGCCGCCTCGGCCATGAAGTGGATGGTCGACACGACGTTCTTGTGGGTGAGCATGACGCCCCGCGGATGGCCGGTGCTTCCCGAGGTGTACTGCAGGAAGGCCAGGTCCTCCTCCGTCGCCGCGGCGAGCGTGGGTGGGGGCGCATCCACGTCGAGGTCGGGCGGCTCCAGGACGGTGCCCACGTTTGGCGCGAGTGCCCGACTCTGGTCGATGCCCGTGCGGAACCAGCCGATGGTCGCGACCGCGACCGCCTCGGAGTCGCGGAAGATGTTGGCCGTCGTCTCCACGCCGAGCGTGGGGTAGAGCGGCACCGGAACCGCGCCGATCCGCAGCGCGGCGAAGAACGTGTAGAAGAACTCCGCGCACGTCGGGTAGATGAGGCAGACCTTGTCGCCCGCGCCCACGCCCGCCCGCGCGAGCCCGGCCGCGTACCGTGCGCTTTGCGTCCATAGCCGCCCGTACGTCACGGTCTCGTCGAAGAGCTGGAAGTATTGCTGATCGGGCGAGAGCGCTGCGCGCCGCCGCATCATCTCGGTGAGAGTCGAGGCACCTCTCACGTCATCGTGGACCATTCGCGATTCCTCCAGGCGCTCCTCGGTTTCCCGACAGGTGGTTAGTCAATCCGGGTGCCGAGCGTCGCCAACGTCGCGTGCGCTTCGCCGTCTCTCAGATAGAGCACCGAGACGATGTCCCCGGGCCGGCGGGCGCGGACCACGCTTCGAAGATCCTCGAACCCGTCGACGGGACTCCCGCCGAGGCGGACGATCACGTCGCCATCGCGCAGGCCCGCCTGCGCTGCCGCCGTTCCGGGGAGGACGCTCGCGAGCCGAAGACCATCGGCCCCCGGGCGGGGCAGGGCGACGATGCCGAGGAACGCGCCGCCGGGAGTGCCGCCCTGGCGCCGGCTCGGCGGCGGAACCTTCGCGTAGACCGGACGGGCATCCGTCGCGAGCCGCTCGATGACGCGTACCGCGACGGCGGCGACGCGAGCCATGCCGGCCGCGTCGATCTTGTCCGCGGTATCGGTCGGCCGGTGGTAGTCCTCGTGGCCCCCGGTGTGGAAGAACAGGACCGGGACGCCGGCGTCGTAAAACTGGGTGTGGTCGGAGGGCTCGTGTGGCGAGCCCTGGAGGTCGGCCGTGACCCCTTCCTTCTGCGCCGCCTCCCTCACGAGCGCCCGTAGCCCGCTCCCGCTGTCGCCGCCGCCCACGTTGAGGTGGCGGGTCTGGAGCCGGCCGACCATGTCGAAGTTCATCATCGCGACGGTCCGCGTGAGCGGCACCACCGGCCGGCCCACGTAGTGACGCGAGCCGATCAGGCCAAGCTCTTCGGCGCCGAACAGCGCGACGACGAGCGTGCGGCGCATTCCGCCGGCCGCCGCGAACGCGCGCGCCAGGCCGAGGGCCACGGCCGTGCCGGAGGCGTTGTCATCCGCGCCGGGGTGGACGACGCCATCGACGCGACCGAGATGATCGTAGTGCGCGCCGATGACGACGGCTTCGTCGGCGAGCGCCGGGTCGGCGCCGGGCAGGATGCCCACAACGTTCATGCCGCGGACTTCGTCGGACACGATGTCGACCCGAATCCGCGCGCGCGCGCCCGTCGCGAATGGCCCGGGCGCGTGCGCCGCGGCGAGGGCATTCGCCGCCTCGGTCGTTGTGCGGCCCGCGGCGGCCAGCACGAGGTCGGCCGCTTCGCGCGTGAGCGCCCCCGACACGAGACCGACTCGGACCGCCGTCGTGTCCGGTGACGGCAACTCGGTGCCCGCGAGCAGCAGCGCGACGGCCCCGCGGCGCTTCGCCGCGATCAGCTTGTCGAGGCGGCTCACGCGCGCTCCAGCCAGGTGGAGCGGCGCCCCGTCCAGCGCGAGCGCGACCTTGCCGCGGACGTCCACGCCCGCGTAGTCGTCGTAGCCACTGTCGGGGAGGTCGGCGCCGTAGCCCACGAAGACGACGTCAGCGGTGACCTCGCCGGCGAGCGAGCCGCCGTGCGGGATCCAGTCGCGTCCGCGCTCGAGCCTCCGCGGGGCCGGACCGGAGAGCTCCAGTGCGCTCGCCGGGCCGACGCGCGACGCGGTCTCGAGGACGAACGTCTGGAGGAACGATCCCTGGTCGCCGCCCGGACGGAGCCCGGCGGCGGCCAGCGCGTCGGCGATCTGCCGCGCGGCGCGATCGCCGCCGGCGGTGCCCGATCGCCGGCCCTCCATCTCGGGTGCGGTCAGCGCGCTCACGGCCTCGGCCAGCTGCTCCGCGGACGGGGGGACGACAGCGGCCCGCGCGAACACACCGGTCGCCCCGAGCAGCAGGGACACCGTCAAGAGGAGCAGGACGCGACGGCGAGTCACACGCGCATTTTACTCCAGCTTCAGCGGGGTTTATGCTCGCCAGGCAAGGAGGAAGTTTGTATGAAGATGTACGTGGCCGGCCAGTGGATCGACAAGGACGACAAGATCGAGGTGCGGAACTCCTACGACGGGAGCGTCATCGACACCGTGCCACGGGCCGACCGCGCCGACATCGAGCGGGCGCTCCAGTCCGCGGAGCGCGGCGCCCGGGCGATGGCGAAGCTCTCGAGCTACGAGCGGTGGAAGATCCTCCACCGGGCGGCCGACCTCCTGAGTGCGCGCGCCGAGGAGCTCGGCACGCTGATCTCGAAGGAGGAAGGAAAGATCCTCGCCGAGGGGCGCGTCGAGGCGCTGCGCGCCGTGGACACGATCATGGAGTCCGCGGAGGAGGCCAAGCGCGTCCACGGCGAGACGGTCGCGCTCGACGGGGCGTCCCACGGCAAGGGAAAGTTCGGTGTGACGATCCGCGTGCCGTGCGGGGTCGTCGTCGCGATCAGCCCCTTTAACTTTCCGTTGAATCTCGTGTGCCACAAGGTGGGGCCGGCGATCGCGGGCGGCAACGCCGTCATCGTGAAGCCGGCGACCGACACGCCGCTGTCGGCGCTCCGGCTGACCGAGATTTTGCTGGAAGCGGGCCTCCCGCCGGAGGGTATCAACGCACTCACCGGGTCGGGCGGGGAGGTCGGCGATTGGCTGGTCGCGGATCGACGCGTCCGCAAGATCACGTTCACCGGAAGCCGCGACGTCGGCGAGCACATCTGCCGGACGGCCGGCATCAAGCGCGTGACGATGGAGCTCGGTTCCAACGCGCCGGTGATCGTGATGCCCGACGCCGACATGGAGAAGGTGGCGGTCGCGGTCGCCTCCACCGGCTACGCGAACGCGGGCCAGGTGTGCATCTCCACCCAGCGCGTCCTGGCGGCGTCCGGTGTGTACGAGGACTTCCTCGACGCGCTCCGGCCCAAAGTGGCCGCGCTCAAGGTCGGCAACCAGCTCGATCCCACCGTGCACGTTGGCCCGATGATCCGCGAGAAGGAGGCGGTCCGGGTGGACGAGTGGGTGAAGGAGGCCGTGGCCAGCGGTGCCCGCGTCGTCACCGGCGGCACGCGCCAGGGCGCGATGTACGCGCCCACGGTCGTCGCGGACGTCAAGCCCCAGATGCGGATTTCGTGCGACGAGCTGTTCGGCCCCGCCGTCGCCGTCACGCCGTTCACCGACATCGACGAGGCGATCGCGCTGGCGAACGATACGAACTACGGGCTCGCTGCCGGGATCTTCACCGAGAACCTCGAGTGGGCATGGAAGTTTGCCCGCGAGGTCCAGTCCGGGAACCTGCACATCAACTGGGGACCGCAGTGGCGCGCCGATCGCATGCCGTACGGCGGCCTCAAGGAGTCGGGCTTCGGCAAGGAGGGGCCGGCGTACGCGATCGAGGAGATGACCGAGCTGAAGATGGTCATCTTCCATCTCGCGACTTGACGGAGGCCACCCGGCCACCGGTCATCTGCACGAGGTCGGCGGGCGTCAGCTTGAAGACCGTGTTCGGGTGACCGGCCGCCGCCCAGATCTCCGGCCACTGCATCAGATCTTCGTCGATCAGGATCGTCAGCGGCTCGGCGTGCGCGACGGGAGCGACGCCGCCGATCGCGAAGCCCGTCCGGGCCCGCACGAAGTCGGCGTCGGCCCGCGCCACGGGTTCGGCGACCAGCCCAGCCACCCTGCGCTCGTCGACGCGGTTCACGCCGCTCGTGATGACCAGGACCGCGCTCTGGGTGTTCTCGCCGCGGAAGACCAGCGACTTCGCGATCTGGTCGACGCGGCAGCCGACCGCGCGTGCGGCTTCGGCCGAGGTCCGCGCGGGCTGCTGGAGGGCGACCACGGTGTGGCCGCCGCCCGCGGCGGCGAGCACGTCCTGAACCCGCCGGACGCTCGGGCCTAGCGCCGGGTCCGTCCCTTCATCCGCCATCAGAGAGCGCGCACGGCTCGCGCCACGTCGCCCGGCTCGGGCCTCACCTGAATGTTGTCGGCCAGCGAGAGCCAGCGGACGATCCCCTGCCGGTCGATGACGACCGTTGTCGGTCTCGGGACGTCCTGTCCTTTGTTCCCGCCGCGGGCGTGGACGAGACCGTAGCGCCGCGTCACCGTCAGGTCGCGGTCCGTGAGAAAGCGGTAGCGCGCCCGAAGCCGCTCGGCGAGCGCCTGGCTCCGCTCGTTCGAGTCGGGACTGATGGCCAGAATTTGCACACCAGCGTCGCCCAGCTCCGTGAGGACAGCTCCAAGCCCTTGGAGCTCCGAGACGCAGAAGGGTCACCAGTAGCCGCGGTAGAAGACCAGGACGACCGGCGTCCGGTCGCGAAAGGACGCGAGGGTGACCGGGGCTCCCGCCGCGTCCGGCAGCGTGAAGTCGGGCGCCGGTTCGCCGACGCGAAGGGCAGGCGCCGTCGTCGGGATCCTCGCGAGCGCGAAGTTGAAGTAGCCGCCGAGCACGAGCATGGCCGCCGAGAACACGAGGGCCGCGAGGTTTGGCCAGCGCGCGGCCCGCCACGAGGCAAGAGCCGCGATCGCTGTCGCCAGGGCGAAGGCCGTGAGGTAGAGCGCCGGATGGTTGCGGATGACGGGCACCCGCAGCAGGGAGACGTAGCCGCCGACGGCGCCGAGCGAGAGGGCGACGCTCAGAAGCGCCGGCCAGTACCTGGTCATCGCGCGAGGACGACCCGGTCGAACGTCTCCGCGTACGCGTAGCCCTTCGGCTTGCCGAGCTCGGCCGAGCGCTCGCGCACGCGCTTCTCGACGGCCGGGAAGTCGGCGAACTGACTCGCGTGGCAGGCCAGAGCCTTGAGCTTCAGATCCATGACGTCGGAGATATCGACCACGAGCTGCGGGTTCTCCCACTGCATGAGATGGATTTCGAGCACCTTGTGGGGCTCGTAGTCGGGCATGAGCTCCGGAAACGCCAGGTGGTCGCGCGCGAGCGGGTACACGCAGTCGAGGGCGACCCCCGCGGTGATCCGGTGGTCGCGGTGGGAGCCGCCGAGGTTGTAGCTACGGTGCGGGTTCATTGCGATGACGAGGTCCGGGCGCCACCGGCGGATCTGTCGGGTGACGTCACACCGGAGCTCACGCGTGTCCTCGACCTCGCAGTCGGGATAGCCGAGGAACTCGACTCGCGCGACGCCGAGCGTGCGGGCGGCGTTTCGCTGCTCCGCCTCGCGGATCAGGGCCAGGCGCTCCGATGTCATCGTGCGATCGCCCGAGCCCTTGTTGCCGTTGGTCACGATCACGTACGTGACCTCGCAGCCCTCCTTGACCAGCTTGGCGATGGTCCCGCCGGCCCCGAACTCGGAATCGTCAGGGTGCGCCGTCACCACCATGACGCGCTCGATCTTCTCGGCCAAAGAACTCTCCTTTGTAACGGGGGCCGTGAGGCTGGATCGGGTCGAGGGTGGCCTGAGAAAGATGCGGCGTGGCTCCGCGGCGCCCGCTCAACCCTTACCCCTTAGCTCAACCCTTAGATGTCCTCGCCCCAGCATACCGATTCCGGGCGTGGCGGGCGAACGGCTATAATTACGTGATGTCGATCGCCGCCCCGCGCCGGGTGGGGATCGCGGGCTTGCTCGGACTCCTCGCCGGCGCGATCGTCCTGATGCCGGCACCCGGGAATCCAGGGGCTCTCAGGCTCGCCGGAGTAGGCCTGCTCTGGTGGTACGCGGCCCTCGTCGCGCCACTCGCCGCAGTCCTTCTGGTGATCGTCGTTCGGCGTGCGTCTCCCGAGGCTGGAACCGGTGCAGGGGGCTCGGCCGCCCTCGCGGCGTGGACGTCGCCGGTGGTTCTCGCCCTCGTTGCCGCACGCGTTTTCTCGGGCGCGCCGGAGGCGCCGACGATCGCGCTCGCCATCCTCGTGGCACCGCTGATCGCGCTGCTCTGTCCGGCCACGGACGCAGCGCAGCGACCGAACCGGGTCGCGGCGCTGGGGATCAGCGCCGGCGTCGGATTGGTGCTTTGGGCGAATCTCCTCTTGCTCGCGGACGTCGCCGGCTTGCTGGGTCTCCCTCGCTGGGCGACGAGCATCGTTGCGGCATCCGCGGCCCTTCTGGCCGTTGCACTGCTGCGTGGCGACACGGCCGTCGAAGCTGGTCCACGCTTGTTTCAGGCCGGCCGCAGGAGCCCCGGCCTCTGGCTCCTGTACGTGAGCGGCCTGGGGTTCGTGGTGTTGGTCACGGTCGTCGCCGTCGCTCTCGCCGCCTCTCCATGGGGCGCCTGGAAGGACGTCGCGTCGCGGCCCGCGCTCACGTTCGGAGCGCGCAATCCGTGGGTGACCGAGGGCCGGACGCTCGCCGCGCCGACGACGCTCGAGTTCACGGAGGCTCATCGCGTGACGGCGCTGAACCCCGCCACTTACCGCGTCTTCGAGCCCGGCCGGTTCCGCGAGTGGCGGCTTCGCGCCGGCGAATCGCTGTCGCTCCGGGCGGGCGATCATCTGGTGATCGGCGCCGGTGCGCGTTTGATGTTCGAGGCCGGAAAGCGGGTCCCCGGAACGGCCGCCTCGGGTGCCGCGTGGGCCGACCCGCCAGAGCGGAGCGGACTTTCGACGGTCGTGCATGCGCTGGGCGCCGCGCTCACGCTGGTCGGTGGCGCCGTCGCCCTCGTCGTACCCGAGCGGGCGCTGACAATCCGGGGTGTCTCCACAGGGTCAGGGCTCGTGCTGGCGTTCGTGCTCGGGGCCCTCTGCCTCGGCGTTTACGGGGCCTACTCGGCGCCCGGGCTCTCCATCGGCGCGCCCGCGCTCGCGGCCGTCTTCGGCGTCCCGGATGCTGTCGTTCCCGGACGGGCGGGCAGCGCCCTGGTGGTGCTGAGCGCCGTCGTGCTGCTCCTCCTCCTCTCGGCAACTGTGCTGGCGCTGCGTGGCGTCCTCGGCCGAGCGTGGGGTGAAGCAAGCACCGGTCAATCGAGCGGGACCCATCCGCCCCGCGCGCTGACGGACCCCACCGTAGCATTCCTCGTCGTCGCCGCATCCATCGGCAGCCTGTGGCCGGGCGACGCATCGCGAGCCCTCCTGGCCGGACTCGGGCTGACCGCGTCGGCGGCCGTCGCGCCCCGTGTCGCGGGCGACAGCCCTGAGGCCCGGCTAGCGGGTTCGCTGGTCGGCGTGATCGCGTTCGCCGGTCTCTCCGTGCTCGGCCCGGGCCTGCCGGCGTGGGCCGACGTTGCGTGGACATATCCCGCGCTGGCCGCGGCGCCCCTCGCATGGGTGGTAGTGCGAGCGGAGACCGTGCGACGGGCGAGGCGAGCGCTTCAATGACCGGCGGCCGGCGAGCACGGAATGTTGCCGCGGCCTCGCGACGCTGACACAATAGGTCGCCATGGCGAGTGATCGGATCGTCATCCGGGGCGCCCGCGAGCACAATCTCAAGAACATCGATCTCGAGATCCCCCGCGACCAGCTGGTCGTGATCACCGGACTCTCCGGCTCGGGCAAGTCCTCGCTCGCCTTCGACACCATCTATGCCGAGGGCCAGCGCCGCTACGTCGAGTCGCTGTCGGCGTACGCCCGGCAGTTCCTCGAGCAGATGGAGAAGCCGGAAGTGGACTCGATCGAGGGGCTCTCGCCCGCGATCTCGATCGAGCAGAGAACCACGTCCAAGAATCCGCGCTCGACCGTCGGCACCGTCACCGAGATCTACGATTACCTCCGCGTGCTCTTCGCGCGCGTGGGCGTGCCCCACTGTCCGACCTGCGGCCGGGTGATCTCGGCGCAGACCGTCCAGCAGATGGTCGATCGGGTTCTCGCCCAGGCGCCCGGCACGCGGCTCCTCGTCCTGGCGCCGGTCGTGCGCGGGCGCAAGGGCGAGTACAAGAAGCTCTTCTTCGATCTGCAGCGTCAAGGGTATTCGCGGGTCCGTGTCAACGGCACGATCCGCGAGGTCGGCGACGACATCGACCTGGACAGGAAGCGCAAGCACACGATCGAGGTCGTCGTGGATCGGCTGGTCGTGCGCGAGAACCTCGGCTCGCGTCTGGCGGACTCGCTCGAGACCGCCCTCCGCCTCGCCGACGGAATCGTCACCGTCGAGACGGTGGACAGCGGAGACGGGGCCACACGCACCTCTCTCAGGCCACCCTCGGCCCGAGCCGGCCTCACGGACCCCGCTACAAAGACCCCCGCTACAACAAAGCCCGCTGCCATCACCTTTTCGGAGAAGCTGGCCTGCGCGGAGTGCGGCATCTCCTTCCCAGAGGTCTCGCCGCGGATGTTCTCGTTCAACAACCCGTACGGCGCGTGCCCGGAGTGCGGAGGGCTCGGTTCGCGCGACGAGATCGACCCGGACCGGCTCGTACCGAATTCCGCTCGCTCCCTCAAGGACGGCGCGCTGGCGCCCTGGGCGGGCCACGCGACGACGTACTTCCGGCAGACATTGCAGGTGCTGGCGAAGCGACACAGATTTTCCCTCGAGACACCGTGGTCCGAGCTGCGCAAGCCCGTGCGCGACGTGATCCTCCACGGCGAGCGCGACGGCGGCTTCGAGGGCGTCATCAAGACGCTCGAGCGCCGGTACCGCGAGACCTCGTCCGAGGAGGCCCGAGCCGAGATCGAGCAGTTCATGACCGAGCGGCCGTGCCCGGCGTGCCGGGGTTCGCGCCTGCGGCCCGAGTCGCTCGGCGTCAAGATCGCGGGTCACTCGATCGCGGAGGTCGTGGGGCAGACCATCAAGGAGGCGGCCGTGTTCTTCGACGGTCTCACGCTGACGGAGCGCGAGGCCGCGATCGCCCGGCGCGTCCTCAAGGAGATCCGTGAGCGCCTCGGCTTCCTGATCAATGTCGGCCTCGACTACTTGACGCTCGACCGTCCGGCCGGCACGCTCGCGGGGGGAGAAGGGCAACGAATTCGTTTGGCAACCCAGATTGGGTCGAGCTTGGTCGGGGTGCTGTACATCCTCGACGAACCGTCCATTGGACTGCACCAGCGCGATAACCGAAGGCTGCTGGAGACCCTCAGGCGCTTGCGGGACCTCGGCAACACCGTGCTGGTCGTCGAGCACGACGAGGAGACGATCCGGTCGGCCGATTATGTTATCGACCTCGGTCCGGGCGCCGGCGAACTGGGCGGGCACCTGGTCGCGGTCGGGACGCCCGACGAGATCATGGCGAACGCCGGCTCGCTCACCGGGCGCTACCTCGCGCGGGCGCTCACGATTCCGGTGCCAACGGCCCGCCGGAAGGGCAGCGGTCACTTCATCACGATCCACAATCCGCGCGAGCACAACTTGAAGGGCATGGCGGTGAAGATCCCGCTCGGGACGTTCACCTGCGTCACCGGAGTGTCAGGGTCCGGCAAGTCGACGCTCGTCAACGACATCCTCTATCGCGCCCTCGCGCAGATGCTTCACCGGGCGCAGGACCGCCCCGGCGCGCACGACCGCGTCGAAGGCGCGCAGCGGATCGACAAGGTGGTGGACATCGACCAGTCGCCGATCGGCCGCACGCCGCGCTCGAACCCCGCGACGTACACCGGCGTGTTCACGTTCATCCGCACGCTGTTCGCGCGGACGCCGGAGGCGCGGATGCGCGGCTACCAGCCCGGCCGCTTCTCCTTCAACGTGAAGGGCGGCCGGTGCGAGGCGTGCCAGGGCGATGGGCTCGTCAAGATCGAGATGCACTTCCTGCCCGACGTGTACGTGACGTGCGACGTGTGCAAGGGGCGCCGGTACAATCGCGAGACGCTCGACGTCCACTACAAAGGGATGAGCATCGCCGCGGTCCTCGAGATGACGGTGCGCGAGGCGCTCGGGTTCTTCGAGGCGGTGCCCGTGATCAAGTCCAAGCTCGCGACCCTCGACGACGTCGGGCTCGACTACATCCGGCTGGGCCAGTCGGCGACGACCTTGTCGGGGGGAGAAGCTCAACGAGTGAAGTTGGCGACCGAACTGTCGCGTCGAGCGACGGGACGCACCCTGTACATCCTCGACGAGCCGACCACCGGGTTGCACTTCGCCGACATCCAGCGTCTGCTCGACGTGCTGAACAAGCTCGTGGATCAAGGCAACACGGTCGTGATCATCGAGCACAACCTCGACGTGGTCAAAACCGCCGACTGGGTCATCGATCTCGGGCCAGAGGGCGGTGACGATGGCGGACGCGTGGTGGCCACCGGCACGCCGGAAGAGCTCGTTCGCCATCCGGAGCGCACGTATACCGGGCAGTTCTTGAGATCGCTGCTCTCAGGCGCCTGACGCATGCGCCGGACCAAGATCGTCTGCACGATCGGTCCCGCGAGCCGCAGCATCGCCGAGCTCGATCGCTTGGTCGGAGCCGGCCTGGACGTCGCCCGCCTCAACTTCTCGCATGGCACGCACGACGAGCATGGGGAGGTTCTCCGGCGGCTCCGTGAGGGCGAGGCGCGATGGGGCCGCCCGGTCGCCATCCTTCAGGATTTGCAAGGACCGAAGATCAGACTGGGAACGTTCGGCCCGGGTGGGGGCGCCCGCGTCGACCTCGAGCCGGGCCGGACGTTCACCCTCTACGCCCGTCCGGTGGAGGGCACCGCGGAGCGGGCGGCGCTCACCCATCCGGAGTATTTGAAAGACCTGCGGCCCGACGACGAGATCTGGATGGACGACGGGATGATCCAGCTCCGCGTCGAAGCGGTGTCGCCGGACGACGTGCGGTGCCGCGTGGTCGTCGGCGGACGCATCAGCGATCACAAAGGGCTCTCGCTGCCGCGGATCACGCTGCCGGTGTCCTGCCTGACGCCGAAGGACCGCGACGACCTGCGCTTCGGCCTCCGCCAGGGGGTGGACTTCGTCGCGGTCTCGTTCGTCCGGTCGGCCGACGACATTGAAGAGGTGCGGAGCTTTCTGCGGGCCGAGGCCGCCGGGGACCTGCCGATCGTCGCGAAGCTCGAGCGTCACGAGATCCTCGGCAATCTCCCGGGCATCTTGAACAAGGTGGACGCGGTCATGGTCGCGCGCGGCGACCTCGGCGTCGACGTGCCGATCGAGGACGTGCCCCATATCCAGAAGGAGATCATTCGCCAGGCGCGCGACGCGAAGGTCCCCGTGATCGTCGCGACCCAGATGCTGGAGTCGATGGTCACGCATTTGCGGCCCACGCGCGCCGAGGTCTCGGACGTCTCGACGGCGATCTTCGACGGCGCCGACGCGATCATGCTGTCCGCCGAGACCGCCACCGGGCGGTATCCCGGCGAGGCGGTCTCCGTCATGGCGCGGATCGCCGAGCGCGCCGACGGCGCGATGCTGGCCGTCGAACGGGAGCGGCGGCGGCGCCCGGGCGGGAGCTTCCAGGAGGCCATCTCCGACGCGGCGGCGACGGCGGCGCACGTGCTCGGCGCGCGCGCCATCGTGGCGTTCACCGAGTCGGGCTTCTCGGCCCGCCTCATCTCTCAGGCCCGGCCGGGCGTGCCGATCATTGCGCTGACACCGTTCGTCGAGGTCCAGCGGCGGCTGGCGCTTTCGTGGGGTGTCTCCTCCCGTCTGATCCGAAAAGTCGAGACGACCGACGAGATGATCGAGGAGGTCGAAGCGACGCTGCTGAGCAACGGCTCGGTGCGCCCCAACGACGTGATCGTCATCATCTCCGGATCGCCCATGTGGGTCCGGGGAACGACGAATCTCTTGAAGCTCCACCGGGTGGGCGAGCGCCGGGCGTGAGGCTCGCGCTCGGGCGCCCGGCCGTCCGCCGCCTGGTCCCGGTGCTGATCGGCCTCGTCGTGCTCTGGTTCGTCGCGGGCATCGTCCTGGCGCGCGCGCTCGCGGCGCGACACGACACCGCCGCCACCGCCACGCTCGCGTCCGTTCGAACGATCGTCGCGGCGGCGCTCGAGGAGGTGCGCCGCGAAGCGTCGCTCCTGGCCCAGGATCCGGCCGTCGTCGAGGGTGCGACTCGGAGTGACTGGGCCACCCTCGTGCGCGGCGCGTGGCCGCGGATTCTGGCGCTGACGCAGGAGCGCCGCGCCGACCTGCTGCTGATCGTGGACGCGAGCGGCGCTCCGCTCGTCCAGGTGCCGGCTGCACGGCACGTCGTCGCGGCGGCGGTCGCTCGACCTCCCGAGGCCGTCGCGCGGCTTGCCGTCATCGACGAGCGGCCCTACGTGCTCGGGATCGCGCCGATGCCCGCCGGTCTGGTGATCGTCGGGCGGCGCTTCGAGTCGCTCGCCGGAGCGGTCGCGCGCCTGCCATCGCGCCCTGCGCTCGTGGTGGTGGCGGGCGACCGAGCCCTCGGCTCCACGTTGCCCGGCGCGCCCCCGCTCGGCTGGGACACCGCGGTGCGGGCCGGGCAGATCACGATCAGCGGGGAGCTCTGGTTCGCACGTCAGCTCGGCGAGGCCGGCGGTCTCTGGGCGCTCGTCTCGGCGCGGGAGCAGCGCCGGGAGAGCAGCCGGCTCTGGTTCTGGTGGGCGGTCTCGCTGTCGGCCGCCGGCGCCACCGCCGTTGGGATCGCAGCGGTTTCTGGATCGGAGCGTGGGGACGGAGCAACGGAGGGTGGCCGGAGACCGACGCGACCGGGAGAGGCGTCCGCGGCCGGACGCGAGGCGTCCGAGGCCGGACGTGAGGCGTCCGACAACCGCCGGAGTCGGGAGCTCGAAGCGCTGCACGCGATCGTGGTGGCGACCGGCAGCGGCGACGATCTGGCCCTCACCGCCGAGCGAACGCTCGAGGTCGTGTGCGGCGTCGCGAGGATCCCCTTCGGCGGCGTGTTCCGGTTCGACCGGGCAACCCAGACGCTCGTCCTCACCGCCCACCGTGGTCTCCTGCCCGACGACGTCGAGCGCTTGCGTGTCCGTTCGCTCGACCAGAGCCACGTCGGCGAAGTGATCCGCAGTGGCCGGCCGGTCGTGACCGATCTCACGGCCTCCCGCATGCTGGCGCCCGACGTCGTCGAGCGCGTGAAGGCCGGCGGCTACCGAACCCAGCTCGGGCTGCCGATTCCGGTGAACGGCGAGACATGGGGCGTCATGGCTCTCATCACGCGAGAGGCCAGGACCTTCGATGCCGATGAGCTGACGCTGCTCCAGGCGGTCGCGCACCAGGTGGGACAGGCGGTGGCGCGCGCCGCGCTCCTGGCCGAGGGCCGGGAGAAGAGTCGTCGCCTCGAGACACTCGCGCGTCTGGCGCAGACGCTGACCGCCACGCTGTCGCTCGACGAGGTGTTCCGCCGCGTGGTCGATGCGGCGGTCGAGCTGTTCGGGTCGAGCGCAGCGCAGCTCTGGCTCGTGGACGACGACGACCGCCACGTCTCGCTGCGGGCGGCCGCGGGGATCCAGTCGTCGGAAGGCGTCGAGCGCCTGCGCGTCGGAGAAGGACTCGTCGGGATGGTCGTGGCGACCCGCGAGCCGCTGACGGCGGTCGACGCGCTTCGGGACCCGCGGGCGCGCAACGTCGAGCGGGTCCGCGCCGAAGGCGTGGTCAGCGTCGGAATCGTGCCACTCCAGCTGGGCGAACGGGTGCTGGGCGCCCTGGCGATCGGCGTACGGGCCCCGCACGAGTACACCGCCGAGGAGCTGCGGCTCCTCGGCTTCCTCGCCTCGCACGCGGCGAACGCGATCAACAACGCCCAGCTCTATCGCGAATCGACCCGGCAAGCGCAGCGCATGAGCGCGCTGACCGACCTGATGCGTCTGGTGTCCGAGACCCTCGACTTCGACCCCGCCGCGCAACGCGTCGCCGACAGCGTGTGCTCGTTGCTCGGGGCCCGGGCCTCGTGCCTCTACCGGGTCGACCCGGCCTCCGACGCTCTCGTCGCGTTCGCGACCTCGAGGGATGCCGACCAGCTCTTCCAGTGGCAGCCGGTGCTGCCGAGCGGCACCGGGATCGCCGGGCTCGCCGTAAGCCAGCGCTGTTCGGTCGCTTCGGCCGACGTGCTGGCCGATTCTCGCATCACGTACACCGACGACACGCGTGCCCGTGTCGCGCAGGAGGCGCACCGCTCCCTGCTCGCCGTTCCGCTGCTGGTGCAGGGACGGATGTGTGGCGCGCTCGCCGTCAGTGATCGCGTCGGACGTGTCTTCGATGAGTCCGAGATCCGTCTCGCGCAGGCTTTCGCCGACCAGGCCGCACTGGCGCTGGAGAACGCGCGGCTCTACACGGAGGCGACGCGCCGCCGGCTCGAAGCGGAAGAGCTGGCCCGGCTGGCGCGGACGCTGACCGAGAGCCTCGATCCGCGGGCGGTCGGTGCCCAGATCGCCGAGAGCGTGCTCGTGCTCTTCCGGGTGAGATCGTCCGTGCTGCGACTGCTGCAGCCCGACGGCGCGCTGGTGACCTTGGCGCGCGGGGGTTACCTTCGCGATGCCCCGCCGCTCGGGGACGTGCTGCCCGCGGGCGTCGGGGCGTCCGGGCGAGCGGCCGTCGAGGGTCGAGCCGTGACGTCGCCCGACGTCTTCAACGACCCGTCGATCGTCCTGAGCGAAGAGGTCGCGGCGACGATGCGACGCGCCGGCGACGGCGCGCTGCTCGCCGTGCCGCTCCGGGCGAAGGGGCGGATCATCGGCACGCTGTCGCTGGGAGACGCCTCGGGCCGGGTCTTTTCGGAGGCGGAGGTCGGGCTGCTCCAGGCCTTCGCCGACCAGGCGGCGCTCGCGCTCGAGAACGCGCACCTCTTCTCGCTCGAGACAGCCCGTCGGGGGCAGATCGCAGCCCTCGCCGAGGCCGAACGCGAGTTCGCCCCCGAGCTCGACCCCGACCGCCTTCTCACGCTGGTCGTCGAACGCGCCACGCGGCTCTTCGACGCCCACGGCGTCATCTACCTCGTGGACGCGGACGGCGGGCTGGCGCCGCGCGCCTGGACGCGGGACGGCGGGTTCGAGGACCTCGCCATCGCCTTCGGGCACGGCGTGGTCGGCGCCTGCGCCGAGCAGCGTCGCGGACTCATCGTCAACGACTACGCGGCGTCGCGCTTCGCCCTGCGCAAGTGGGTCGACATGGGCGTGCGCCGCGCGATGGCGTTCCCGCTCAGCGTGCAGGAACGGCTGCTCGGCGTCATCGCGATGAATCGAACCAGCCCCGCCGCCGCGCCATTTCTCGACGAAGACCTGGCGGTTCTGGAGAGCTTCGCCGCCCGCGCGGCCATCGCCCTCGAGAACGCGCGACTCTACGCGCAGAACCGGCGGCAGGTCGAGGAGCTGTCGGTGCTCTACGAGCTATCGCGGGCGGTCACCGGCCAGCTCGATCGCGCAACGCTGCTCGAGGCCATCCGGGCCCAGGTCGCCCGCATCCTCGACGCCGCCAACATGGCCATCGTGCTGCTCGACGACGAGCGGCGGGACCTCGAGGTGGTGCTTCGTACCGTGGACGGTGCGCGCGACATGCGGACGCCCCTCCGCTACCCGAGCCACGCGGTGGGACTGATGTCGGTCGTGCTCTTGACGGGCGAGGCGGTCCTGACGGAGGACTACATTGCCGAGTGCGCGCGTCGCGGCGTCGAGCCCGTGACGACCTTCGCACACCCGCGACACTGGCTCGGCGTCCCGATGAAGGCCGGGGACACGGTCATCGGCGTTCTGACGTTGCGGAGCGCGGAGAGGGCATTCACCGAGGCCGACGAGCGGCTGTTGACGAACATCGCCGATCTCGCCGCGCTGTCGCTGCGCAACGCGCGCCTCTTCGAGGAGCGCACACGCGCCTATGGCGAGCTGGCCGCGGCGCAGGACCAGCTCGTGCGCACGGAGAAGCTCCGCGCGCTCGGCGAGATGGCCTCGGGGGTGGCTCACGACTTCAACAACCTGCTCGCGTCGATCCTGGGACGGGCTCAGCTCACGCTCCAGCGTTTGCAAGATCCGCAGCTCCGCAAGTGGATCCAGGTCATCGAGCGCGCCGCCCTGGACGGCGCGCAGACCGTCCGCCGACTGCAGGAATTTACGCGGATCCGCCGCGATCAGCAGCGTTTCGTCGCGGTCGACCTCAACGAGGTCGTACGCGGCGCGCTCGAGATCACCCAGTCGCGCTGGCGGGAGGAGACGCGCAGCCGGGGCGTCGCGGTCGACGTGCAGACCTCGTTCGCGAGCCTGCCGCCGGTGGCGGGCGATCCCGCCGAGCTGCGCGAGGCGATGACCAATCTCATCCTGAACGCGGTGGACGCCATGCCGACGGGCGGCACCCTGACGCTGACCACAGCCGTCGAGAACAACGAGGTCGTGGTGACGGTGGGCGACTCCGGCGTCGGCATCCCTGAGGCCATCCGGGGCAAGATCTTCGACCCGTTCTTCACCACGAAGGGCCCGCAGGGCACCGGGCTCGGGCTCTCGATGACGTACGGGATCCTCTCCCGTCACGGCGGGCGCATCACGGTCGCGAGCCACGTCGGGCGCGGCACCGCGTTCCGCCTGACCTTCGCGCCGGGCGACGCCCTCGACCTGGACGGGCCCGCCCCGGCACCCGAGCCCACCCCGCTCGGCGTCTCGCTGCGGTGCCTGGTCGTCGACGACGAAGAAGAGGTCGGTACGGTGCTCGGCGACGTCCTGGCGACGGGAGGCCATCGGGTCGTGGTGCTCACCGACGGAGGCGAGGCGATCGCGCGATTCCGCGCGGAGCCCTTCGACCTGGTGTTCACCGACCTGGCGATGCCGCGGGTCTCGGGCTGGCAGGTGGCGCAGGCGGTCAAGGAGATCGCGCCCGCGGTGCCGGTCGTCCTCGTCACCGGCTTCGGCGTCGAGCTGTCAGCGGAGGAGCGCCAGATCCACGGCGTAGACCTGGTGGTGGTGAAGCCGTTGAAGATCAAAGACGTCCTGGACGTCGTTGCGCGCGTGGCCCGCCGGCGCGCTCGGCAGACCTGAACGGAGGACGACCGCCATGGACTTTCAGTTCTTGACCCTCGAGCGGCGCGATGGGGTCGCCACGATCACGCTCAACCGCCCCGACGCGTTCAACGCGTTGAGTCTCGGCCTCGGCCGGGAGCTCTTCCACGCGGCGCTCGAGGTCGACGAGGACCCGGCGATCCGCTGCGTCGTGGTGACGGGCGCGGGTCGAGCCTTCTGCGCCGGCGGCGACGTCAAGGACTTCGTCGACAACCTGGAGCGCATCGGCGTGCTCGTCAAGGAGCTGACGACCTATCTGCACGGGACCGTGTCCCGATTCTGTCGGAGCGACAAGCCCGTCATCATGGCGGTGAACGGCGTCGCGGCGGGCGGCGGGCTCAGCTTCGCCCTCTCCGGCGACCTCGTGGTCGCCGCCGAGTCCGCGCGGTTCACGATGGCCTACTCGAAGATCGCCGCCACGCCCGACGGGTCGTCGTCGTACTTTCTCCCACGATTGGTCGGTCTCCGGCGCGCGATGGAGCTCTACTTCACCAACCGCGTGCTCTCGGCGCGCGAAGCCCTGGAGTGGGGGCTGGTGACCCGCGTGGTGCCCGACGCCGAGCTCGCCACGGCGGTCGCGGCGCTCGCCCGCGAGATGGCCCAGGGACCGTCGAAGGCGTTCGGCGGCGCCAAGCGGCTCTTCCACCAGTCGACGTGGGAGAGCCTCGAGACGCAGATGGAGCTCGAGGCGCAGGCGATCGCCGCGAGCGGTCACACCGAAGACTTCCGCAACGGCGTGAGCGCGTTCGCCCGCAAGCAGGCGCCGACCTTCTTCGGACGGTGACGCTGATGCGCGCGCAGGAGGGGTTATGCTGAACCCAACGGCCTTCGCCAACTCACTCGCGATACTGTCGGGCGGGTTCTACATCCTTTTCTATGTCTTGGCGGTCGTCTGGCGAGACGCGTTCCGGTTCTTGTTCAACGCGCAGTTCTTCGGAGCCGACGTCGCCGCGCTCTTGCCCCAGCAGCTGACCTACGGCGGATTCGTCGGGACCTTCGTCGTCCTGGTCGTGTTCGCGTGGCTCGCCGCCTTCGGCTGGGCGTGGCTCTACAATCGGCTCGCCGCCTGAGGGCGTCGACGGACTCGCAGCCCTCGGGTACAATCTCGATCGCGATTCCGCGAGGAGACTGACATGACTAGTAAGGAAGCGGCTCGAGGTTCCGGAACGGTGGTCAAGCTCTTCTACCGGCCGGGCTGATCGTCCTGCGCCAAGACGAAGGAGCTCCTCTCGTCTTGGGGGGTCGAGTTCGACCCGGTCGACGTGCAGGCGAACCCGGCGGGCTACGCGGAGCTGGCGCGGCTGGGGATAGGCCGCGTGCCGGCGGTGACCGTCGGTGACCGCGCCGCGCACGGCTGGAACCCGCCGGCATACGCCGCGCTGCTCGGCATCCCGTACTCGGCGGCTACCAAGCTCGCCCCGACCGAGCTGGCCAAGCGGCTCGACATCATCCTCGATGCGACGCAGGGGCTCATTCGCGGCGTGCCGGATCAGCACATGGACTGGCGGCCGCCGGAGCGCGATCGGACCCTGCGCAACCTCGGCTATCACGTGTTCCGGCTCTCGCTGGCATTCGTGGACGGCATGGACCTCGGCGAGTTCCCGGAGTCCTGGCTGCTGGATCAGGCGCCCGCCGATCTTCGCGACGGGCCCGCCATCGCGCGCTACGGCGCGCTCGTGCGCGGACGCGTCACCGGGTGGTTCGAGGGGGCATCGCCCCGCGAGTTCGAGCGCGTGATCAAGGTCTACTATGGCCCCCAGTCGGGCCACGACCTGCTCGAGCGCACGACGTGGCACGCCGCGCAGCACCTGCGCCAGCTCTACGCCCTGGCCGAGCGACTTGTGATCGCGCCGCCGGGACCGATGCCGGCCGACGCGTTCGTGGGACTGCCCCTTCCCGACGCTCTCTGGTGACGAGGGTCGACTACGACCGGGGTCTCTGGCGCGCGTATCGCGCCGGGCGTGCCCTGACGGTCCTCGATCTCGGGGCCGGCACGGGGCGCTTCGCGGTCCTGCTGGCCGATGCGTTCGACGCCCGCGTCGTCGCCGTCGAGCCGTCGGAGAAGATGCGCGTGGAGGCGGAGCGCTACAGCGCGCATCCTCGAGTGGACCACCGCGCCGGCACCGCGGAGAC
>WNFD01001747.1_pt1 | contig 34037 bp, 32 predicted proteins | sample 5400491 | NCBI WGS metagenome assembly WNFD01 (sample SAMN13153343, study PRJNA577476) | soil metagenome | isolation source: 120 cm saprolite under Douglas fir tree site 2 hole 2 replicate 2 | place: USA:California | collected 2015-04-18 | reverse complement strand
CTGCTCGCCGGAATCCGCAAGGACGCCGCCTATTTCGACCTCTCCACCAACTCGCGCAGCCTGGTGCAAAAGATCCACGCGGCGTTTGCCCAAAAAGGCGCGCACATGCTGGACGCGCCGGTGAGCGGCGGACCGCGCGGCGCCGCGACCGGCAAGCTCGCGCTGTGGATCGGGGGGAATCGAGCAATGTTCGAGCGCTACAAGCCGGTGCTCGATGCGATCGGCGATCAGGCGCGCTACATCGGGCCGATCGGCCACGCCACCGTGGCGAAGCTCGTGCACAATTGCACCGGCTATGCGCTCAACGTTGCGCTCGCGGAGGCTTTCACCATGGGGGTCAAGGCCGGCGTCGATCCGCTCACACTGTTCGAGGCGATCCGCCAGGGCGCGGTCGGACGCCGCCGCACCTTCGATGCGCTGATCGATCAATTCCTCCCGGGCGTCTATGACCCGCCCGCCTTCGCGCTGCGGCTTGCGCACAAGGACGTGTCGCTCGCGGTCGCGCTCGGCCGCGAGCTCGGCGTGCCGATGCGGCTGTGCAATCTCGCGCTCGAGGAAATGACGGAGGCGCGCAACCGCGGCTGGGACGAGCGCGACTCGCGTTCCGCCATGCTGCTGCAGCAGGAGCGCGCCGGCGTCGCGATCGCGGTCGATCCCGAAGACTTGCGCCGCTCCCTCGCCGCCGACACCACCGCCACGAGCGAGCCGAAGCGGGGGTGATAACTCGTCATGCCCGGCCTTGTGCCGGACAAGCCCGGCCATGACGAGTCAATAATTACCGACTTTTGCCTCAGCCATCCGAGCGCGCCGTCACGTCGCGGGCGATCATGCCGGCCGCGGTGAAGCCGCCGTCGACGAACAGCGTCTGCCCGTTGATGTAGGACGCCTCCGCGCTCGCGAGGAACGCAACCGCGGCGGCGATCTCCTGCGGGGTGCCGTAGCGCTCGAGCGGAATGAGCGCGTTGTAGGCCGCGCGCGTCTCGGCGGTGTGGTCGCGCAAGGTCAGCGCGGTCTCGACCGGGCCGGGCGCGACCGCGTTGACGTTGATGCCGCGCGGCCCGAGCTCGAGCGCCATCTGCCGAGTGAGCTGGATGACGCCGGCCTTCGCGGTGCCGTAGGCGGTGCGGCCGGAGCCGGCGCGAACGCCGCTGATCGACGCGACGTTCACGATGCGTCCGCTCCCCTGCTTGAGCATGGCGCGGGCCGCCGCCTGGCCGCACAGAAAAACACCGGTGAGATTCACCGCGAGCACGCGGTTCCAATGCTCGAGCGGCTCATCCAGGAACGCATGCGTGCCGCCGATGCCGGCATTGCTCACGAGGACATCGAGCCGGCCGAGTTTTTCGAGCGTGCGCGCGACGAGCGCGGCGACCTGCGCGGGATCGCTCACGTCGGCACGCTGGGCGAGTGAACGCGCGCCGCGCCCAACAAGTGTTTCGCGCGCCGCCTCGGCCGCCGCGAGATCGACGTCGGCGAGAACCACCGCGGCCCCGTCGGACGCGAGCCGCTCGGCGATCGCGAACCCGAGCCCGGCCGCGGCTCCGGTGACGATCGCGACCTTGCCGGCGAAATCAGGCAACCCGGTCGCCCTTCTTGACCTCGACGGTCCGGCTGTCGACCGCGGGCAGCATTTTTCCCGCGTCGCGCGTGACGACCACGTCGATCACGGTGGGCCGGTCGCGCTCGGTCATGCCCTGGCGCAGCGCCTCGCCGAGTTTTTGCGGATGCTCGACCCGGATACCACGGCAGCCCATCGCTTCGGCGACGGCCGCGTAATTCATCTCCACGAGATCGCTCGATTGATAGCGCTTGCCGAACATCGAATGCTGCAACGCCTTGACGTAGCCGGAGGCGGCATTGTTGACGATCACCGCGGTGAGATTGTTCGCGCCCGTGCGCCGCGCAGTCTCGAGCTCGCCGATCGTCATGTTGAAGCCGCCGTCGCCGGTCAGCGCCAAAACCGGCCGGTCGGGCGCCGCCAGCGCCGCGCCGATGCCGCCCGGCAGGCCGTAGCCGATCGAAGCGAGCCCGCGGTTGGCGATGTAATGCCGGCCCGCCACCTTGGTGTCGTAGATCAGTCCGGTCCAATGCGCGGCAAAGCCGCCGTCGGCGACCAGGATGCTGTCGGCCGGCATCGCCTGGTTCATCTCGGTGACGAGGCGGGCCATATGGATCGGCCGTTCCGCGGAATTCAACCGAGCCGCCGCTTCCTCCCGCCATTTCGCCATCCGCCGCGGCAGCTCGGCCAAATAATCGGCCCGCATCGCGCGCAGCCGCACCGCATCCGGACGCAGGGCCTCGGTCAAATCGGACAGTCCCTCGCGCGCGTCGCCCCACAGCGTGACCTCGGCCGGCGCGCAGCGACCGATCTCCTCGGCCAGGATGTCGAGATGGACGATCGGGACGTTCGCGGGCAGCAATGCGTAGCGTTTGGTCGCGATCTCGCCGAGCTTGCAGCCGACCACGAGCAGACAATCCGACGCGGCGATGAGGTCGTTGGCGATGCGGGAATAGCGTCCGAACAGACCCGCCGACAGCGGGTGCGTGCAGGCAATGGCGCCCTTGCCGCTCATGGTGTGGGCAACCGGCGTGGCGGTGAGCTCGACGAGCGCCTGCAGCGCCGGATGTGCGCCGGAGAGATGCACCCCGCCACCGGCCAGCACCAGCGGCCGCTGGGCCTTCGCGAGCAGCGCCGCCGCACGCTCGACCGCCTCCCGCGCCGGCCGCGCGCGCCTTGCCGGCACCGCGACCGTGGCGGCGTCGATATAAAAATCCTCGGCCGCGAACTCGTGCTCGCCGTGGCAGACGTCCTCGAGAACGTCGACCAGCACCGGGCCGGGACGCCCAGACGTCGCCAGCGCGAACGCGCGGCGCACCAATTCCGGAATGCGGTCGACCTGCTCGACGCGGATCAGCTCCTTGACGGCGGGGCGCAGGATGTCGACCTGCCGGCACTCCTGGGTCATGTTCTTCCAGGCATGGGCGCGATGGGTGTCGCCGGTGATCGCGATCAGCGGCGTGCCGGCGTTGAGCGCCTCGACGAGTCCGGTGACGAGATTGGTGGCGCCCGGCCCGAGCGTGCCGTCGCACACGCCGGGGCGGCCCGTGACCCGCGCATAGGCGTCCGCCGCGAAGGCGCCGGTGCGCTCGTCGTTGATCAGATGATGGCGCAGCCCGAGCTGACGGATCGCATCGTAGAACGGCAGCAGCTGAAAGCCGCCCATGCCGAACATCGGGCCGACGCCGGCCAGGCGCAGCATCTCGGCGAGCGCGCGGCCGCCGCTCATTCGGCCCGATGGGCGATTGGCGGACGCGGTGTCGTTCATGGTGCGCTCCTGCGACCGGAAGTTTGGGCGCGCGCGTGCGCGAGGATGTAATCGACGAACTCAGGCACGCTCATGCCCGTTGCCGCGCCGGCGTCCGCCGCAAGCCGGTTCACGGCCGAGAGCCGCCCCGTAGCCCAGGCGGAACGGGCATCGCCGATGCGGGCGCTCGAAGCCGCAACCGTGGCCGCGGCGATTCCGCGCGCGTCCAGTGCCGGCAGGCGCGAGATGCCGGCGCGGTCGATGCCGATGCCGGCGTCGTTATAGACCGCGGCGAGCGCCGGAACGCCGATTGCCGTTTCCGGCCTGCCGCCCAGCAGTCCGCCATGGGAGCCGGTGACGAGGATCGCGCCGGCATCTTCGGCGCGCGCCAGCGAGTTGGAATCGATGCCCCAGACCGGTGGCCCGCCGGGATTCGCGCGCAGCACGAAACGCGCCTCGGCATAGGCCGGCGGGTCGGTCGAAGGCGGCAGGCCGCCCCGCATGGCCGCCGCGGTCTTGGCGCAGCGTTGCCCGGGTGCGCAGCCGAGGCGAGCCGCCGCTTCATTGACATGGCTGACGATCCCGCGCGCCAGCATGTCGGCGCCGTCGCCGATGCGCGCGGTGTCATGGCCGATCACGGCGGCGGCCATGTCCAGCTCATCGAGATAGCGCAGGCAGGCGATGCCCGCCTCGTCGAGCCCGACGCCGGCGTCGTTCAGGATCACCCCGGAGAGCTTCAGCTTGGCGGCGAGATAGGCCGCATACAGCCCGCCGTGAGAGGCGGCGACGGCGACGCGGCCTGCGGCCTCCGCCCCCAGCTTGGTGATGCTGTCGGTCACCAGGACATCGGTATGCATGGCGGTCATGCGGGTCCTGTCGGAAACGGCGAGGGCTTCTCCCGGGCCATCAAGCATGGCAAGGGTTTGCGTACAATGCGTCCGGCCCGGCCACGCGCCGCAGGCACCGGTGCTCCGGGGAAGGAATCCGACATGGCTGCGCGAGCGAATATCGACGTCGAGCGGCTGCTCGCGCACTACCGCACGATGGCGCGGATCCGCGCCTTCGAGGAGGCGGCCGAGCGCGCGCACCAGGAGGGCCACGTCAAGGGCGCGGTCCACCTCTCGATCGGCCAGGAGGCCGTCGCCGCCGGCGTCTGCATCCATCTCGAGCGCGAGGATCTGATCACGACCACCCATCGCGGTCACGGCCACACCATCGCCAAGGGCGCCGACACGGCGGCCATGCTGGCGGAGCTGCTCGGGCGCGCCAGCGGCACCTGCCAGGGCAAGGGCGGCTCGCTCCACATCGCCGATTTCTCGATCGGCATGCTGGGCGCCAATGGCGTCGTCGCCGCGGGCCTGACCATCGCGGTCGGCGCGGCGCACGCGGTCAAGCTGCGCGGCGAGCGGCGCATCGTGGTCTGTTTCTTCGGCGACGGCGCGACCAACCGCGGGCCGTTTCTGGAGAGCCTCAACTGGGCGAAGATCTACGAGCTGCCGGTGCTGTTCGTGTGCGAGGACAACGGCTTTGCGGCCTCGACGCGCACGCGGGCGATGTCCGCGGGGCCTGGCCCGGACGCGCGCGCCGAAAGCCTCGGCATTCCCGCGCGGACGATCGACGGCAACGACGTCATTGCGGTCGACGAGGCGGCGGGCGAGCTCGTCGAGCGCGTCCGCGCCGGCGCCGGCCCGCAATTCCTGCTGGCGCGCACCTATCGGCTCAAGGGCCATACGGCCTCCGATCTCGGCGCCTATCGGTCGGCCGCCGAGGTCGAGGCGCGCCAAGCCGACGATCCGCTCAAGCGCGCCGCCGAATTGCTTAAAGTTAGCGGCGTCGCCGACGAAACAATCATCCCCATCGATGCCGAAGCGCGCGCCGAGATTGCCGTGGCATGGAAAAGTGCCCTGGGCGCGCCCTGGCCCGCCGTCGAGCTCGCCTTCACCGACGTGCAGGACGTGAGAATGCCGTCATGGCGGTGATGAGCTATCTCGAGGCCGGCAAGGCGGCGCTCGCCGCGGAGATGCGCGACGATGCCTCGGTGTGGGCGCTCGGCGAGGACCTCGGCCGCGGCGGCGTGTTCGGCCAGTACCGCGGCCTCGTCGACGAGTTCGGTCCGGCGCGGATCGTCGACACGCCGATCTCGGAGGCCACCATCATGGGCGCCGCGGTCGGCGCCGCGCTGCTGGGGACCCGGCCGGTGGTCGAGATGCGGTTCGCCGATTTCGCGCTCTGCGCGGTGGACGAGCTGGTCAACCAGGCCGCCAAGGCCCGCTACATGTTCGGCGGCCAGGGCCGGGTGCCGCTGGTGGCGCGCCAGCCGATCGGCATGTGGCGCTCCTCGGCGGCCCAGCACTCGCAATCGCTGGAGTCCTGGTACGCGCACATTCCCGGGCTCGTGGTGGTGTGCCCGTTCACGCCCGCGGACAACTACGGACTGCTGCGTGCCGCGATCCGCTGCGACGATCCGGTGGTCTACATGGAGCACAAGGACCTTTGGGCCATGACCGGCGAGGTCGACGAGGCCGCCGATCTTCCGCTCGGCAAGGCGCGGCTCGTCCGCGAGGGCAGTAACGTGACCCTGGTCGCTTGGTCCGGCGTGCTGCGCACGGTCGAGGCGGCGCTCGAGCTGCTGCAGGACGGGCCGTCGGTCGAGGTCATCGACTTGCGCACGATCTATCCCTGGGACCGGGACATGGTGCTCGATTCCGTGCACCGCACCGGCCGGCTGCTCGTGGTGCACGAGGCGGTCGCGACCGGCGGCTTCGGCGCCGAGATCGCCGCGACGGTGGCCGAGGCGCTGTTCGGCAACCTCAAGGCGCCGGTGCGCCGCCTCGGCGCCCCACGCATTCCCATCCCCTACTCGCCGCCGCTGGAGGAAGCCTGCAAGATCAGCCCGGCGCAGATTGCTGAAACCGTGCGCGGCATGCTGTGATGCAGAGATGATACGTAGCCCGCATGGAGCGAAGCGTAATGCGGGAACAGCTGCCCCGGATTTCGCTACGCTCCGCGGGCGCTCCATCCGGGCTACAGAAAGGGAGGAAACACCAATGAGCAGATTGACGCGCAGAAAATTTCTGGCCACCACCGCGGCCGCGGGCAGCGGTGTGGCGAGCTTCGGCATTCTCACCTCGCGCGTCCGCGCCGCCGAGTTCATCTACAAATACGCCAACAACGTGCCGGTGACGCATCCCATGAACGTGCGCTCCCGCGAGGCGGTCGAGAAGATCAAGGAGGAATCCGGCGGCCGGCTCGAGATCCAGATCTTTCCCAACAACCAGCTCGGCGGCGACACCGACATGCTCTCCCAGGTGCGCTCGGGCGCGATCGAGTTCTTCACGCTCTCCGGGTTGATCCTCTCGACCCTGGTACCGGTCGCGTCGATCAACGGCATCGGCTTCGCCTTCAAGAGCTACGACCAGGTCTGGCCGGCGATGGACGGCTCGCTCGGCGCGCACGTGCGCGCCGCGATCGACAAAGCGGGGCTGCATGCATTCGAGAGCATGTGGGACAACGGCTATCGGCAAATGACGTCGAGCGTGAAGCCGATCAATACGCCGGACGATCTCAAGGGCTTCAAGATCCGCGTGCCAGTCAGCCCGTTGTGGACCTCGATGTTCCGCGCGTTCGGCGCCTCGCCGGCGAGCATCAATTTCAGCGAGGTCTATTCGGCGCTGCAGACCAAGGTGGTGGAAGGCCAGGAGAACCCGCTCTCCGTCATCGACATCGCCAAGCTCTACGAAGTGCAGAAATATTGCTCGATCACCAATCACATGTGGGACGGCTTCTGGTTCCTCGCCAATATCGCGGCCTACAAGAAGCTGCCCAACGACCTGCAGGAGATCGTCGCCAAGAATCTCAACGCCGCGGCGCTCAAAGATCGCGACGACATCCGCAAGCTCAACGAATCGCTGCAAAGCCAGCTCACCCAGAAGGGCATGGCGTTCAACAATACCGATGCCGACCTCTTCCGCGCTTCCCTGCGCAAGGCCGGCTTCTATGACGAGTGGAAGCAGAAGTTCGGCGCCGAGGCGTGGGGGCTGCTCGAGAGCCACGTCGGCGCGCTGAGCTGAAATCATGGCCGAGGCCGGCGGGCCGATCGAGATCCTCGCCTCGGAGCAGGCGGCCGTGGCGGCGATCACGGCGGCCGCCCTGCCCCGGCGGTTCGCCCGGCTCGACCGCATCCTCGCGCTCGCGACCGAGATTCCGGCGGCCGTTCTCGTCTCCGTCGAGATCCTCGTGCTGCTGGCCGGCGTCGTCTCGCGCTACGTCTTCAACCGGCCGCTGACCTGGACCGACGAGCTCGCCTCCATCCTGTTTCTCTGGCTCGCGATGCTCGGCGCCGTGATCGCGCTCCGGCGCGACGAGCACATGCGGCTCGGCGTGCTGGTGGCGCTCGCGCCGCCGCGCTGGCGCGGCTGGCTCGAGACGCTCGCCGCCGTGGTGGTGGCGGTGTTCGTGCTGGAGATCATCCTGCCGGCTTATAATTATTTCGACGCGCAATGGATGATCACCACGCCGGCGCTGGAGATCCACGACGGCTACCGCGTCGGCGCGATCGCGGTCGGCGCCGTGCTGATGCTCTTGATCGCCGCGGCGCGGCTGATCGAGCGCTCGACGCTGGCGCAGGCAGCCGCGGCGCTCGCCATCGTCGCCGCCGCCGCGCTGGCGCTGTGGCTGCTGCGTCCCGTCCTGATGGGGCTCGGCAATTTCAATCTCGTGGTGTTCTTCGTCGGCATGGTCGCGGTGTGTGTCGCGATCGGCGTGCCGATCGCGTTCGCGTTCGGGGTCGCGACCCTCTCCTATCTCGCGCTCGTCACCGGCGCGCCGCTCACCATCGTGACGAGCCGCATGGACGAGGGCATGTCGACTTTGATCCTGCTCTCGGTGCCGCTGTTCGTGTTCCTCGGTTTGCTCATCGAGATGACCTCCCTGGCGCGCGTGCTGGTCGATTTCATGGCGGCGCTGCTCGGCCACGTGCGCGGCGGCCTCGCCTACGTGCTGCTCGGCGCCATGTATCTCGTCTCCGGCATCTCCGGGTCGAAGGCCGCCGACATGGCCGCGGTCGCGCCGGTGCTGTTCCCAGAGATGAAGCGGCGCGGGGCGCGGCCGGGCGAGCTCGTGGCGCTGCTGTCCTCCTCGGGCGCGATGTCGGAGACCATCCCGCCGAGCCTCGTGCTGATCACGATCGGCTCGGTCACCGGCGTGTCGATTGCGGCGCTGTTCACTGGCGGGCTATTGCCGGCGCTGGTCGGCGCGCTCGCGCTCGTCGTGGTGTGTTATTTCCGCTCGCGCGACGAGGATTTGACCGGGGTTTCCCGCGCCGCCCCGATGCAGGTCGTGCGCACGTTCGTGATCGCGCTGCCCGCCCTCGCGCTGCCGTTCCTGATCCGCACCGCGGTCGTCGAAGGGGTCGCGACCGCGACCGAAGTCTCGACCGTGGGCATCGTCTACGCGTCGCTCGCGGGGCTCCTCATCTATCGCCGATTCGAATGGCGCCGACTCTACCCGATGCTGGTCGAGACCGCATCGCTCTCGGGCGCGATCCTGCTCATCATCGGCACCGCGACCGCGATGGCCTGGGCGCTCACGCAATCCGGCTTCTCCCGTCAGCTCGTCCAGGCAATGGCCGGCATGCCGGGCGGCAAACTCGGCTTCCTCGCGGTCTCGATCGTGGCGTTCACCGTCCTCGGCAGCGTGCTCGAGGGCATCCCGGCGATCGTGCTGTTCGGCCCGCTATTGTTTCCCGCCGCCCGCGCCATCGGCGTGCACGAAGTGCATTACGCGATGGTGGTGATCCTCTCGATGGGGATCGGATTGTTCGCCCCGCCGTTCGGGGTGGGCTTCTACGCGGCCTGCGCGATCGGCCGCGTCTCGCCCGACGCCGCGATGGGCCGGGTGTGGCCCTATCTCGGCGCGCTGTTTCTGGCTCTGATCGTCGTCGCGCTGGTGCCCTGGCTCTCGGTCGGATTTTTGTAGAAGCCGATCGGGCGCGCCACGAAGTTCCGCGGTCGATCCGGGGGGTACATCGAGTGCTCGATACATTTGTTTCGACGATCACCGCCGGGATCGTGGCCGTCATTTCCGCCGCCGGCTATCTCGGCGTCGTCGCCCTCATGGCGGTGGAATCGGCATGCATCCCGCTGCCTTCGGAGATCATTCTGCCGTTTGCCGGCTATCTGGTCTCGATCGGCCGGCTCGGTCTCATCGGGGTCGCCACCGCAGGCGCCGTGGGCTGCAATCTCGGCTCCACGTTCGCGTACATGATCGGTGCCCACGGCGGCAGGCCCGCCGTGGAACGTTGGGGCTCCTACGTGCTCATGCGTCCGGGAGAATTGGCGAGGCTCGAGCAGTTCTTCGCCAAATACGGCAATGCTACCGTCTTCGTGGCCCGATTGCTTCCGGTGGTCCGCACCTTCATTTCGCTGCCCGCCGGATTGTCCCGCATGCCTTGGCTCCGGTTCCAGATCTATACGTTCGTCGGATCCTGGCCGTGGTGCTACGCGCTGGCATACCTCGGTTTCAAGTTGGGCGAACGCTGGGACAGCGATCCGCGATTGCGGTATTGGTTTCACCAACTCGACGGTCTCATCCTCGTGGCGATCGCCGCAGCAATCGGTTGGTACCTGTGGCGGCGACTGCGCCCGCGCGCCGACGACGCGAGCCAATGACTCGGGTTCGCCGCGCGTCCGGCATCACTGTACGGTTACTGGCCTGTTCCGCCGCCGTTCACCATCGGCTCTTATTGGCCTGCGCGATCGACCGCGTCTCGCCCGACGCCGCCACGGGCCGGAGTGGCCCTACCCCGGCGCCCTGTTCCTGGCGCTCATCGTCGTCGCGCTGGTGCCGTCGAAGTGCTGGTATAAGTATTAGGAATTGTGTCGAGCATATATTTCAGGCGATGATCGGAACAACGTAGTCAGAGCTGCTTTCTCATTAGCACCCAGTTGGTGCCGGGATGCAGCCAATGTTCCTTGACCATCTCGCAGTGCGCAGCCTCACGATACCCACAGCGCTCGTATAGCTTGCGCGCGCTCACATTGGTGTCGGAGACGATGAGGCTGAGGCCCGTGATCCCGGCAGAAGCGGCCAAATTGTCGGCAACGGCGAGAAGCGCCGAACCCTGGCCCCTACCCCGATAGCTCGGGTAAGCGGCAAGCGCGTGAACATACCACGTATCGGGTGCCTGATTCATGAGCTCATGCAGCGGCATGAGCACGGCTGGGAGCTCGTCGGAAACGGCTTCCGGTCTATCGCGGAGCGAATAGCTGATAAGAGCGGAGGTTGGTTGCCCGGACAGTTCTGCTATGATGGTGTTTTTATAGGACACACCGTAGGATTCGCTGCGTACGCGCTCGCGTCCGATATTCCAGGGGTCGTGCCCGGCCCCGGCAATCTGCGTCCATAAATACAGAGCCAGACCCTCACTCGCGAATTGCACCAATTCTGCCAAGGTGCCGGCGTCATCAGGAGTCGCGCGACGAAAAACGGGCTGGATCATTGGCACGACGTCGCGACTAACATTCTCTCTCCGACCTTGAGTTCTTCGCACACCTCACCCCCTTTCCATTTCGGCCTTGGCGGCGCGCAGCGCGTCGGGCGTGTCGATGTCGGCCATGGCGGCGGCGTTCTCGACCGGCACTTCGGTCACGACCTCCGGATAGGCGCCGATGAGGTGCCGCGCGCCGACGTCGCCTTCGAGCGCCATCAGCTCCGGGAAGAAGCGCCGCGACCACAGCACAGGATTGCCGCGCTTGCCGTCAAACGTCGGGAGCACGACGAGCGCGTTGCGCTCCGGATCGAACGCGGCGATCAGGCGATCGATCAGCGCGCTCGTCACCTGCGGCATGTCGCCGAGGCAGACGATTGCAGCCTCCGACTCGGGCGGCAGCGCCGCAAGCCCGGCCCTGACCGAGGTCGAGAGCCCTTGCGGGTAATCGGGATTATGCACGAGGCGCACGTCCAAGCCCGCGAGCGCCGCCTCGACGCGGGCGCGCTCGTGCCCGCTCACCACCACGACCGGGCTCGCGCGGGAGCTGAGCGCCTGCTCGGCCGCGATGCGCACCAGCGGCTTGCCGGAAATTGTTTCGAGCAGCTTGTTCGGCCCGCCCATGCGGGTCGAGCGCCCGGCCGCGAGCACGATCGCGGCGACGCTGCGCCTGGCGGACGGCGCCGGAGCGGCCGGCGGCGGCAGCTCGCGCGGCTGCGGCCGCGTCACGATCTCCATCAGGAGCCCGCCCACGCCCATGCCGGCGATGTCCTCACCCGAGACTTCGAGCCCGGCGAGGAGCCGCATCAGCACCCAGTCGAAACCGTTTTCCTTGGGCGAGCGCGCGCAGCCCGGCGCGCCGAGCACGGGCCGGCCCTGCGCTTGCGCGATCAGCAGCAGATTGCCCGGGTCGACCGGCATGCCGAAATGCCCGATGGTTCCGCCGATCGCCTCGACCGCGGCCGGAATGACGTCGCGGCGGTCGGCGATCGCCGAGGCGCCGAACACGATCACGAGCTCGGCGTCGGCCTGCAGCACCTCGTCGAGCGCCTGGGCGAGCGCGCGGCTCTCGTGCGGCACGCGCCGCTCCGCGACGATCGCCGCGCCCGCGGGAGCAATGCGGTCGCCGAGAATTTTCAGCGTCTTCTCGATCACCTTGTCGGCAAGGCCCGGCAGCAGGGTCGACACCACGCCGATCTGCTTCACACGGTAGGGCGCCACGCGTGCCAGCGGCTTTGCCTCGTCCGCAACCACCATGGCGCGATCGCGCGATCGCGCCTCCACGGCGAACGGGATGATCTTCACGGTCGCGATCATCTTTCCGGCCACAACGGGGGCAAAGGCCGGCAGCGTCGCGAGCGTGATCGCGGGGTCGACAGATTGGCGCGCCCGGTGAAGGCGCGGTCGACCCGCACCCCCTCGCCCGCGACAGCGGCGGCGATATCGGCCGCGGCCTCGTCCTCGGGAACATCGCCGGGCTCGATGCGCGCGACGACGATCTCGTCGATCCCGGCCGCCTGCAGGGCCGCCGCCTCGGCCTCACCGATCCGGGTGCCCTTCTTGAGCACCAGATCGCCCTTGCGGATCGAGTGCACCGCGATCGCGCCGAGCGCCCCGGCCGGAGCCATGGGGCCGAACTTCACGATGCTTTCTCCGCCGGCAGCCTGAGTTCGGCGGTGATCTCCCCCAGGATCGCGACCGCGATCTCGGCCGGCGACACCGCGCCGATCTTAAGACCGATCGGGGCGCGAATGCGCGTAAGCGCCTCCTTGGCAACGCCCTGTTCCTCGAGCCGGGCGACGCGCCGCGCGTGCGTCTTCTTCGAGCCGAGCGCGCCGATATAGAAGCAATCGCGCGCGAGCGCGTAGGCGAGCGCGGGATCGTCGATCTTTGGATCGTGGGTGAGCGCGACGAAGGCGGTATAGCGGTCGACCGCGAGCCGCGGCAGCGCCGTATCCGGCCATTCGGCGAGCATCGGCACGTCGGGAAAGCGCTCCTTGGTCGCGAACGCGGTGCGCGGATCGACGATCACGACGTCGTAGCCGGCGAGCCTCGCCATCGGCGCCAGCGCCTGGCTGATGTGCACGGCGCCGGTGATGACGAGATGCGGCGGCGGCACGTGCACGGTGAGGAACACGCGGCCTTGCCTCGTCTCCGCCATGCCGCTCTTGCCGGAGCGCAGCCGGTGCTCCAGCACATCCTTGAGCGGATCGGCGGCGACGTCGGCCGCCTTCACCAGCCGCTGCGCGCCGCTCTCGACGTCGGTGACGACGATCGCCGCGCGACGCGCGGCGCGTTCGGCATTGAGGACGGAGAGGATTTCGAGCTTCATCGTTTTTCCTGAACCGTCATCCCGGAAGCCGAGCGCAGCGAGGCTATCCGGGATCCATGAACACCAAACTTCCGAACTGCTCGCGCGCCGTGTTCATGGGTTCCGGGTTCCGGCCTTCGGCCGGCCCCGGAATGACTAGTCGACCTTCTCGACCAGCACGCGGATGGTGCCGCCGCAGGAGAGCCCGACGTTCCACGCGGTCTCGTCGGCGACGCCGAACTCCAGCACCTTCGGCTTGCCGCTTTCGATCACGTCGAGCGCCTCGGCGACCACCGCGCCCTCGACGCAGCCGCCCGACACCGAGCCGAGAAAATTCCCCTCCTCGTCGATGACCAAATTGGCACCGACCGGGCGCGGCGCCGAACCCCAGGTCTCCATCACGGTCGCGAGCGCTACCCCGCGTCCGCTGCGGCGCCACTCCTCGGCGGCCTTCAGAATTTCCTCGTCGCGCGCGAGCATGACTTCCTCCGTCGGCTCGAGGGTGCTTTTGATCCGAACCGTACCTCAATATGGTTGGAGCCGGACGGTCCGGCAATGCCGGGAAGCGCGGCTCAAGCGACCTGCCGCAGCCATTGGCGCGGAGGCAGCGGACGCGCCGCATCGGCGGAGAGCGCGCGGCACAGGTCGGCGATCGCCTCGAGGTTATGGATCGGGCGGAACTCGTCGACGTGCGGCAGCATCACCCGGATGCCCTTGGCCTTGGCCTCGAACCGGTCGAAGCGCAGCAGCGGATTGAGCCAGATCAGGCGGCGGCAGGACCGGTGCAGGCGGTCGATCTCGAACGCCAGCTTGTCGTCGGGATCGCGCTCGAGCCCGTCGGTGATCAGCAGCACGATCGCGCCCTGGGTGAGCACGCGGCGCGCCCATTTCTTGTTGAAGCTGTGCAGCGAAGTGGCGATCCGCGTCCCGCCCGACCAGTCGGGCACGGCGGAGGAACAGGCCGCGAGCGCTTCGTCGGGGTCGCGCGATTTGAGCGCGCGCGTGACGTTGGTCAGCCGCGTCCCGAATAGGAACGTCGTCACGCGCTTGCGTGCGTCGGTGACGGCATGCAGGAAATGCAGGAACAGCCGGGTGTACTGGCTCATCGAGCCGGAGATGTCGAGCAGCGCCACGATGGGCGGCATCCGGGTCTTGGGCCCGAGATATTTGAGGTCGATGAAGGCGCCGCCGGCCTTGAGGCTCGCGCGCAACGTGCGGCGGATGTCGATGATGTGGCCGTGGCGATGCGGCGCAAGCCGGCGCGTGCGCAACTCGTCGAGCGGCAGCACGAGGCGGGCGATCGCGTCCTTGGCGGCAGCGATCTCCGCCGTCGTCATCTGCGCGAAATCTTTCTTCTGCAGGATCTCGTTCCCCGACATGGTCAGCCGCGCGTCGACCTCGAGCTCGGGGTTTTCGCGCACGAGCTTTTCATCGAGGCCGGCGAACAAGGCTTCCTGCACGCGCTGGGACGCGGGCTTGGGTGCTTCGGCCGCGGGCGCCGGCACCTGGCTCATCATCATCGCCATCAGCCGCTCGAGATAGGCGCGCTTGCGGAAGAACAGCCGGAAGGCCTGGTCGAACAGGATCGAGTGCTCGTGGCGCTTCACGAACACCGCGTGCAGCGTCCAATAGAAATCCTCGCGGGTGCCGACGCCCGCGGCTTTGAGCGCATCGAGCGCGTCGATGATGGTTTTCGGGCCAACCGGGATGCCGGCGGCGCGCAGCGCGCGGGCGAAATAGACGATGTTCTGCGCCAGCCGGCCGGCGAGCTCCCCCTCCCCTTCGGCGAGGGGGAGGGCGTGAGCGGCGCTGGGTTTCTCAATCATGTGCTTGTCGTTATCGGCTCCGTAGTCCGGATGGAGCGGCGAAGCCGCGTCCCTGGATTGCGCATCGCTCGCGCGATGCTCCATCCGGGCTACGTTGGCATTGGCATCGCTCACTCCGCGGCGCGCAGCTGCGCCCGCACTTCGTCGAGCAGCTCCTTGGCCTTGGTGCCCTCGAGCCGGGCGATGTCGTCCTGATATTTGAGCAACACGCCGAGCGTATCCGACACGGTTGCCGGGTCGAGCGCGACGGCGTCGAGCTCGCTCAGCGCCGAGGCCCAGTCGAGCGTCTCGGCGACGCCCGGCGCTTTGAACAGGTCTTCCCGGCGCAGGCTCTGTACGAAATGCACGATCTCCCGCGACAGTCGCTCGGCGATCCCCGGCACCTTGGCGCGCACGATGCTCAACTCGCGCTCGGCGTTGGGGTAGCCGAGCCAATGATAGAGGCAGCGCCGTTTGAGTGCGTCGTGGATCTCCCGGGTGCGATTGGACGTGACGACCACGATCGGCGGATGCGCGGCTTTCACGGTGCCGAGCTCTGGGATCGTCACTTGGAAATCGGACAGCACTTCGAGCAGGAACGCTTCGAACGCTTCGTCGGTGCGGTCGAGCTCGTCGATGAGCAGCACCGGCGGCCCGGCGACGTCCGGCTCCAGCGCCTGCAGCAGCGGCCGTTTGATCAAAAATTTCTCGGAGAATACGTCCTGCGCCAGATGCTCGCGGTCCTCGACGCCTTCGGCTTCGGCGAGCCGGATCGCGATCATCTGCGCGCCGTAGTTCCACTCGTAAACCGCGGCGGCGATATCCAATCCCTCGTAGCACTGCAGGCGGATCAATTTCCGCCCGAGCGTCTTCGCCAGCACCTTGGCGACTTCGGTCTTGCCCACCCCGGCCTCGCCTTCCAGAAACAGCGGCCGCCCCATGCGCAAAGCGAGGAACAGCACGGTCGCAAGCGAGCGGTCGGCGAGATAATCGGCCTGGGCGAGCAGCGCCAAGGTCGCGTCGATCGAACCCGGAAGATTGTGAACTTTGGTCTGTTGCACTTCTCTAGCCTGCGCCAAAAGGCCGGCAGGAGTTCCTGCCGGCCGGCATCATAGGCAATATAGGATCGAAAGCCGTGAGGCCCAACCCTGGGCCACCGGGCCTCACCCCGCCGCGGCGGCAACCGCGCGGCGCGCGAGCACGCCGATCAGATGCGCCCGATATTCCGCGCTGCCGTGAATGTCGCTGTTGAGGCCGGCGGCCGGCACGGACAGGCCATCGAGGGACTTCGGCCCGAACCGCCGCTGCAGCGCTTCCTCGAACGCAGTCACCCGGAACACGCCGTTCGCGCCCGCGCCGGTGACCGCGACGCGGATCTCGCGGCCGCGTTTCGACACGAACACGCCGACGAGCGCATAGCGCGAGGCCGGGTTGGCGAACTTGACGTAAGCCGCCTTCTTGGGCAGCGGGAACATCACCTTGGTGACGATCTCGTCGGCCCCGAGTGCGGTCTCGAACATGCCGGTGAAGAACTCGTCGGCCGCAATGCGCCGCTTGTTGGTCACGATGGTGGCGCCGAGCCCGAGCGCGGCCGCCGGATAGTCGGCGTTGGGATCGTTGTTGGCGAGCGAGCCGCCGATCGTGCCCATGTTGCGCACGTGCGGATCGCCGATCTCGCCGGCGAGCTCGGCGAGCGCCGGCAGGTTCTCCTGCACGATGGGCGAATCCGCGACTTCCGCGTGCCGCGTCATCGCGCCAATCACGATCGAGCGGCCCCGGAGCTCGATGCCGCACAGGCCCTCGATCAAGGATAGATCGATCAGGCTCGCCGGGCTCGCCAGTCGTTGCTTCATGGTCGGGATCAGGGTCTGGCCGCCGGCGAGCAGCTTCGCGTCCTCGCTCTTGGCGAGCAGGTTCGCGGCCTGCCGCACGCTCGAGGGGCGGTGCAACGTGAATGCATACATGGAAGCCTCCCTATTCCGCCGCCTTGCGGGTGGCGTTGCCGCGCTGGATCGCGGTCCAGACCGCTTGCGGGGTCGCCGGCATGGCGATCTGCTCGCTGCCGATCGCGTCGGTGATGGCGTTGATGACGGCGGCGGGCGCGGCGATGGCGCCGGCCTCGCCGCAGCCTTTGATGCCGAGCGGGTTCGACGGGCATTTCGTCACCGTCACGTCGACCTTGAACGACGGCACGTCGTGCGCGCGCGGCATGCAATAGTCCATGAACGAGCCGGTCACGAGCTGGCCGTCCTTGTCATAGATCGCGTGTTCGAGTAGCGCCTGGCCGACCCCCTGCGTGATCCCACCGTGGACCTGACCCTCGACGATCATCGGATTGACGAGGACGCCGAAATCGTCGACCGCGGTCCAGTTCACGATCTCGGTCTCTCCGGTGTCGGGATCGATCTCCACCTCGCAGATGTGGCAACCCGCCGGGAAGGTGAAATTGGTCGGGTCGTAGAACGAGGTCTCCTTCAGCCCCGGCTCGAGCTCCTGGCCGGAGAACTTGTGCGCCGTATAGGCGTTGAGCGCGACGTCGCCCCAGGGGACGGAGCGGTCGGTCCCCGCGACGGTGAATTTTCCGTCCTTGAACACGATGTCGCCTTCGGCGGCCTCGAGCAGGTGCGAGGCGACCTTCTTGGCTTTGGCCTCGACCTTGTCGAGCGCCTTGACGATCGCCGACATGCCGACCGCGCCCGAGCGCGAGCCATAGGTGCCCATGCCGAACTGCACGATGTCGGTGTCGCCGTGCACGATGCTGACGTTGTCGATCGCAATGCCGAGACGTTCGGACACGAGCTGCGCGAACGTCGTCTCGTGGCCCTGGCCGTGGCTATGCGAGCCGGTCAGGACTTCGACCGAGCCGGTGGGATTGACGCGCACTTCGGCGGATTCCCACAGACCCACGCCGGCCCCGAGCGAGCCGACCGCCTGGCTCGGCGCAATGCCGCAGGCCTCGATGTAGGCCGAGAGCCCGATGCCGCGCAGCTTGCCGTCGCGCGCGGATTCCCGCTTGCGCTTGGCAAAGCCCTTGTAGTCGGCGAGCTCGAGCGCCTTCCTGAGCGACGCATTGTAGTCGCCGGCATCGTAGGCGAGGATCACCGGCGTCTGATGCGGGAACTGGTGGATGAAATTGCGCTTGCGCAGCTCGGCCGGATCGATGCTCAGCTCGCGCGCCGCCACCTCGACCAGCCGCTCGACCACGAAGGTCGCCTCGGGCCGGCCGGCGCCGCGGTAGGCGTCGACCGGAACCGTGTTGGTATAGACCGCGTCGACCTCGCAATGGATGTTGGGGATGTTGTACTGGCCCGACAGCAACGTGGCGTACAGATAGGTCGGGACCGAGGACGAGAAGGTCGACATATAAGCGCCGAGATTGGCGATCGTCTTCGCCCGCAGGCCGACGACCTTGCCCTCGCGATCAAACGCCATTTCCGCATGGGTGACGTGATCGCGGCCGTGCGCGTCGGACAGGAAGGACTCCACGCGCTCGGCGACCCATTTCACCGGGCGACCGACGCGCTTGGACGCCCACAGCGCCACGACTTCCTCGGGATAGATGAAGATCTTGGAGCCGAAGCCGCCGCCGACGTCCGGCGCGATGACGCGCAGCTTGTGCTCCGGCGCCATGCCGATGAACGCCGCGATGACGAGGCGCGCCACATGCGGATTCTGCGTGGTGTTCCACAAGGTGAAATGGCCGGTGCCGGAATCATATTCGCCGATCGCGGCGCGCGGCTCGATCGCATTCGGCACCAACCGGTTGTTGACGATGTCGAGCTTGGTGACATGCGCGGCCGATTGGAACGCCGCGTCGGTCTTGCCCTTGTCGCCCAGCTGCCATTGATAGATGGTGTTCTCGGGCGCGACCTCGTGGATCTGCGCAACGCCCGCCGATTGCGCCTGCGCCGGATCGGCCACCGCCGGCAGCACTTCGTAATCGACCTTGACCTTCTCGGCGGCGTCCTTGGCCTGCGCCAGGGTCTCGGCAATTACCACGGCGACGGGATCGCCGACGTGGCAGGCCTTCGTTTGCGCCAGCGCCGGATGCGGCGCCATCTTCATCGCGCTGCCGTCCTTGGAATGGATCATCCAACCGCAGATCAGATTGCCGAGCTTGTCGGCCGCGAGATCGGCGCCGGTGAGCACCGCCACCACGCCCGGCATTTTACTCGCTGCGGCGGCATCGATGCCCTTGATGCGCGCATGGGCGTGGGGCGAGCGGACGAAACAGGCGTGGGTCTGGCCGGGTCGGTTGACGTCGGCGGTGTAGTGCCCCTTGCCGGTGATGAATCTCTGGTCCTCTTTGCGGCGCACCGTCGCGCCGATGCCGGTCGCGCTCATGCTTTCCTCCCGAGCCGAAACGGGACCGCTACTCGGCGGCCTTCTGCGTCACGCCTGCGCCTGAGCCCATGGCACGGGCGCCGGCCGCGATCGCCTTGACGATGTTGTGATACCCCGTGCAGCGGCACAGGTTGCCTTCCAGCTCCGAGCGAATGGTGTGCTCGTCGAGATCGTGGCCCTTACGGCTCACGATATCGACCGCGGCCATGATCATGCCCGGCGTGCAGAAGCCGCATTGCAGGCCGTGATTGTCGCGGAAGGCCTCCTGCATCGGGTGCAGCTGGTCGCCATTGGCAAGACCCTCGATGGTGGCGACCTTGGCGCCTTCGAGCTGCAGCGCGAACACCGTGCAGGATTTGATCGCCCGGCCGTTGACGTGAACGACGCAGGCGCCGCATTGGGAGGTGTCGCAACCGACGTGGGTGCCGGTCAGGCGCAGCTCCTCGCGCAAAAATTGGACGAGCAGCGTGCGCGGATCGACGTCGGCGGTGACGGGCTTGCCGTTCACCGTCATCGAGACGGCGGGCATGAGTTTCCTCCTCGCAATGCGGGCCGATGGCCTCTTATTGTGACGCCGACGCGGATGCGCCGGGGCGTTTGTGACCAAATCGTGCCGTTTTCGCCCGGGATTTCAATTTTGACCCGCCAAGTCTGAACCCCGTGCAGGCGTGCGGTCAAGGGAGTTGGCCGGCCGTGCCGTGCTTGCGGCTCGCCGGCGGTGCGCTTTACGACACCGCCGCGACGAAGTTTTTGAAGAATTGATCGGCCATGTTCTTGGCGGCGCCATTGACGAGGCGCTGCCCCAATTGCGCGAGTTTGCCGCCGATCTGCGCATCGACGTGGTAGGAAAGCTGCGTGCCGTCCTTCGGCGTCAGCGCGACTGTGGCGCCCCCCTTGGCGAAGCCCGCCACCCCGCCGTCGCCTTCGCCGGAGATCCGATAGCCGTTCGGCGGATCGAGATCGGACAGCCGGACCTTGCCTTTGAACTTGGCCTTGACCGGCCCGATCTTGACGACCGCAACCGCCTGGAACTCGGTTTCGGACAGTTTCTCCAGGGATTCGCAGCCCGGGATACAGGCTTTCAGCACTTCGGCATCGTTGAGCTTGGCCCAGACCACCTCGCGCGGCGCGGGCAGCTGAACCTCACCGTCCATGACCATGGCCATCGGCATCGCCTCCCTGCTCGGATGGCTCGATCATAGCACGCGAATTGTTGCGGCAAGGATCTCGCGATATCCGCCGGCCGGGCGCGGGCGCCGCTCGGCCGCGATGCCGCGGAGCCGCGCCGCGCCGGGAAACGAAACCGGGCTCACGCAAAGCCCGAATAGGGAGGAGATGCCATGCCGACCATTCAAGCCGACGGTTGCCCGATCCACGTTGAAGTGGACGGACCGGAGCAAGCTCCGGTGCTGATGCTGTCGAACTCGCTCGGCACCGATCTCACCATGTGGGACGACCAGGTGGGGCCGTTCACCAGACAATTCCGGCTCGTGCGTTACGACCGCCGCGGTCACGGCAAGTCCGGCGTTCCCGAGGGTCCCTACACGATGGAGCGGCTCGGCAAGGATGCGCTGGCGATCCTGGACGGGCTCGGGATCAGACGAGTGAACTGGTGCGGGCTCTCGATGGGCGGCATGGTCGGTATGTGGCTCGGCGCCCATGCGCCGGAGCGCATCGACAAGCTGATCCTGTCCAACACCTCCGCCTACATGGGCGCGGCACCCGAGGTCTGGAACGAGCGCATCAAGACGGCGCTCACCGCGGGCATGCCGGCGCTGGTCGACGCCACTCTCGAGCGCTGGTTCACCAAGGGGTTTCGCGAGCGTAATCCGCAGATCATGGCGCGGATACGCGAGATGGTGCTGCGAACGCCGCCCAAGGGCTACGCCGCCTGCTGCGAGGGCATCCGCGACATGGATCAGCGCGAGTCGCTCCAGCGCATCCGGGCGCCGACCCTGATTATCGCCGGACGCCACGACCCCTCCACCACGATCGAGGTCGCCGAGTTCATGCAGAGCCGCATTCCGGGCGCCAAGCTCGCGGTGATCGACGCCGCCCACATCGCCAACGTCGAGCGCCCGCAGGAATACGGCGACACGGTACTGAAGTTCCTAACAGGGAAGTGATAGCTGGTTGCTGAGACGCTATGTCTTGTTAGGTCGGGCCGCAAACGCGCTTCCCCTCTCCCCTTGCGGGAGAGGGTGGTTCCGAGCGAAGCGAGGAACCGGGTGAGGGGTTCCTGACGGTGAAGTTTACCCCTCACCCGGTCGATCTTCGTTGCTCTCGGATCGACCACCCTCTCCCGCAAGGGGAGAGGGTTTCGAGTTTGCCTCCTGGGCGCCTCACCCGCCGCGCTCCTCGCGGAACGCCTGCGGCGAGGTGCCGGTGTTGTTGCGAAAAAAGCGGGCGAAATGCGAGGGATCGGCGAAGGCGAGCTCGGCGGCAATCTCGTGGATCGGCTGGTTGGTGAACACCAGCTGACGCTTGGCCTCGGTGAGCAGGCGCTGGCGGATCAGATGCCCCGCGGTTACTCCGGCCGCGCGCTTGAGATGATCGTTGAGCCGATCCGGCGTCATCGCCAGCCGCTGCGCATAGAAGCCGACGTGCCGGTCGTGGCGGAAATGCTCCTCGATGAGGCGCCGCAGCACCTCGACGGTCGCGTCGGCGGGAGCGAGCGTCACCGTCCCGGTCCGCGCGCGGCTCGCCGCGAGCCGCACCACCTCGACCGCAATCAGCGCCAACAAGCCGCGCATGGCGAGCCGATAGCCCTCGCGGGCAAGGCCATGCTCTTCGTTGAGATCGGCACAGAGCGCCGCCAGCCGCCGGGTTTCCGCGCCCTCCGCGAGCTGCACGACCGGATCGCTCGCGAGCGCCGCGAGCCGGTCGAGCGCCGCACCCGACTGCTCGCCGAGCGCCCGGGCCACGTCCTCGGTGAAGCTCACGACCCAGCCGTCGGTTTCCCGCGGTCGGAACCGGAACCCGTGGGCGACGCTGGGCGCCAGCAGGATCGCGGCGGGGGCCTCGAACAGCCGGGTCGCCGTCTCGTACACCATCTCGCCGCCGCCGCGCTCGATCAGCAGGATCTGGAACAGGTTGCGGTGCCGATGCGCCAGGATGGTCCAGTCGTGCAGCGCGGAGCGCGAGCCGATGGTCTCGACGTGAATGAAATCGAATGCCTGATCGTCCGGCGGATCGCCGTAGAGATGAAACAACGGCAGTGCGGGCTCGGACGGCATGGCCCCCGAGCATAGGCCCGGGCCAGGGCGATGCAAACGCGCTGGCGATGCCCTGGGGACAAGCAATGGTCCGCCCCTCGGGGCGCTGTCATGACCTTGAAAAATTTGCTTTTCTGAGCCCAGGAATGCCACGGTTCGGCGGTTCGCACCGCGGCGGTGACCCAGCCCTCCGGTGGTTCGCGGCCAACGGACCGCGAACCGTGCCGAACGGAATGTTCGCGGCAGGATTTGCACATGGAATATTTTCTCCAGCAGCTCATCAACGGACTGACGCTCGGCTCGATCTACGGCCTGATCGCCATCGGCTATACGATGGTCTACGGCATCATCGGCATGATCAATTTCGCCCATGGCGACGTGTTCATGGTCGGCGCGTTCCTGGCGCTCATCGCCTTCCTGATGCTGGTTGCGCTGGGCGTGACCGCGGTGCCGCTGGCGTTGTTCCTGGTGCTGCTGATCGCCATGGCGCTGACCGCGCTCTACGGCTGGACGGTGGAGCGCATGGCCTATCGGCCGCTGCGGCATTCGTTCCGGCTCGCTCCGCTGATTTCCGCGATCGGAATGTCGATCGTGCTGCAGAACTACGTGCAGATCGTGCAAGGCGCGCGGGTCAAGCCGCTGCCGCCGCTGATCCAGGGCGGGTACACCTTGCTCGATCGCAACGGCTTTGCCGTCGGCCTGTCCAACGTCCAGATCGCCATCGTGGTGATCACGCTGGCGCTGATGCTGGTGTTTTCCTGGCTGGTCGCGAACACGCGGCTGGGACGCGACATGCGCGCTTGTGAGCAGGATCTCAAGATGGCGTCGCTGGTCGGCGTCGACATCGATCGCACCATCTCGCTCACCTTCGTGATCGGCGCGGCGCTCGCCGCGGTCGCCGGCATCATGGATCTGCTCTATTACGGCGTGATCGATTTCTACATCGGCTTCGTCGCTGGCGTGAAGGCATTCACGGCGGCGGTGCTCGGCGGCATCGGCTCGCTGCCCGGCGCGATGGTCGGCGGCCTGCTCATCGGGCTGATCGAGACGTTCTGGTCGGCGTATTTCTCGATCGAGTACAAGGACGTCGCCGCCTTCTCGGTCCTGGTGATCGTGCTGATCTTCCTGCCGACCGGCATTCTGGGCCGCCCGGAAATCGAGAAAGTTTGAGGGGGAGCCGCATCATTCGCGTCAAGCCCGTTCTCGACCTCCGAGCCGCGCTCAAGAACGCGGTCGTCGCCGCCGCCACCGCGTTCGGGCTGTTTGCGCTGTTGATCGGCATCCGCACCGACCAGGGCCCGTCCGGCGGCCTCGAGCTCACCCCGCGGTTCGGCACGCTGGGCATCCTGGTCGCGATCGCATTCGTCGGCGGGTTCTTGCGGGGGATCTTATTCGGCGAACGCCGGATCCATATCGCCCCGCGGCTTCCCGCGGCTGCGACCGCGGTTCTCGACCGCGTCGGCCGCATGTTCGCTCCGGCGCTGCTGGCCTTCGCGCTCGCAGTGCCGATCCTGTTCTATCACGACCGCTACATTCTCGATCTCAGCATCCAGATCCTGACCTACGTGATGCTCGGCTGGGGGCTGAACATCGTGGTCGGGCTCGCCGGACTGCTCGATCTCGGCTACGTGGCGTTCTACGCCGTCGGCGCCTATTCGTATGCCTTGATCGCCACCAATTTCGGCCTGTCGTTCTGGATGTGCCTGCCGATCTCGGGGATTCTCGCCTGCTTCTGGGGCGTCCTCCTGGGCTTTCCAGTGCTGCGGCTGCGCGGCGACTATCTCGCCATCGTGACCTTGGCGTTCGGCGAGATCATTCGCCTGGTGCTGATCAATTGGCAGAGCGTCACCGGCGGCCCCAACGGGGTCCCCGGGATTCCCCGGCCCTCGTTTTTCGGCATTCCGTTCAACGCCGAGGAGGGCGGCTTTGCGGCGACCTTCGGGCTCGAATATTCAGCCACCTACCGCATCGTGTTCCTGTTCTACGTGATCCTGGCGCTGGCGCTGCTGACCAATTGGGTGACGATCCGCCTGCGCCGGCTGCCGATCGGCCGGGCCTGGGAGGCGCTGCGCGAGGACGAGATCGCCTGCCGCTCGCTCGGCATCAACACCACCAATGTAAAGCTCACGGCCTTTGCCATGGGCGCGATGTTCGGCGGCTTTGCCGGCTCGTTCTTCGCGACGCGCCAGGGCTTCATCAGCCCGGAATCCTTCTCGTTCTCGGAATCCGCCCTGGTGCTCGCGATCGTGGTGCTCGGCGGCATGGGGTCGCAGCTCGGCGTGGTGATCGCGGCCACGGTGATGTTGGGCGGGTTCGAGCTGTTCCGAGAGTTCGCCCAGTACCGCATGCTGGTGTTCGGGCTCGCCATGGTGGCGATCATGGTATGGCGGCCCCGCGGGCTGATTGCGACGAGAAGTCCCTCGGTGTTCCTCGAGCGCCGCAAGGGAATAGAGCCCGGCCTGGTCCGGGAGGAACGCGGATGAATGCCGCGGCCGATCCGATCCTCGAGGTCGAGCATCTCTCGATGCGGTTCGGCGGCCTGCTCGCGGTCGCGGACCTGAGCTTCACCGCGAGGCGGGGCGAGATCACGGCGCTGATCGGGCCCAACGGCGCCGGCAAGACCACGGTGTTCAACTGCATCACCGGCTTCTACCGGCCGAGTTCGGGCATGATGCGGCTCGTCCATGCCGACGGCACGGCTTTCCTGTTGGAGCGCCAGCTCGATTTCCGCATCTCCAAGCGCGCCAAGGTCGCGCGGACGTTTCAGAACATCCGGCTGTTCCCGGGAATGACGGTGCTGGAGAATCTGCTGGTCGCCCAGCACCAGGTGTTGATGAAAGCTTCGGGCTTCACCTTTCTCGGCCTGTTCGGCATTCCCGTCTACGCGCGCGCCGAAAGCGCCGCGATCGACAAGGCGAGCTATTGGCTCGACCGCATCGGCCTGTTGCGGCGCGCCGACGATCCCGCGGGCGACCTGCCCTACGGCCAGCAGCGCCGGCTCGAAGTGGCGCGGGCCATGTGCACCGAGCCGGCGCTGCTGTGCCTCGACGAGCCCGCCGCGGGGCTCAACGTGCGCGAGAGCGCCGAGCTCAACGAGCTGCTGCTCTTCATCCGCGCCGAGCATAAGGTCTCCGTGCTGCTGATCGAGCACGACATGTCGGTCGTCATGAGCATCTCCGACCACGTGATCGTGCTCGATTACGGGGTCAAGATCGCCGACGGCTCGCCCGAGGAAGTACGCAACGATCCCAAGGTGATCGCCGCCTATCTGGGCGTCGAGGATGAAGAGGTCGAGCAGGTCGAAGCGGAGGTCGGCCTGTGAGCGCCGCTTCCGCGCCTGCCGCCAAGGCGGTGCAAGGTTCCGAGCCGCTGCTCGGGCTGCGCGGCGTGAAGGCCTTTTACGGCAGCATCATCGCGCTCAAGGGCGTGGACATCGACGTCTACGACGGCGAGATCGTGGCGCTGATCGGCGCCAACGGCGCCGGCAAATCCACGCTGATGATGACCATCTTCGGCAACCCCCGCGCGCGCGAGGGCCGGATCGTGTTCGCGGGCCGCGACATCACCGATTTGCCGACCCACGAGATCGCGCATTTGCGCATCGCGCAGGCGCCGGAGGGGCGCCGCATCTTCGCGCGCATGAGCGTGCTCGAGAATCTGCAGATGGGAGCCACGACCGCCGAACCCACGCATTTCGCCGAGGATCTCGAGCGCGTGTTCGCGCTGTTCCCGCGCCTCCAGGAGCGCCTGCATCAGCGCGGCGGCACGCTTTCGGGCGGCGAGCAGCAGATGCTCGCCATTGCCCGCGCGCTGATGGCGCGCCCGCGCCTGCTGCTGCTCGACGAGCCCTCGCTCGGCCTCGCCCCGGTCCTGGTCAAGCAGATCTTCGATGCCATTCGCCAGCTCAACCGGCGCGAAAAGCTCACCGTATTTTTGGTCGAGCAGAACGCATTCCATGCGCTCAAGCTCGCCAACCGCGGCTATGTCATGGTCAACGGCCTGATCACGCTGACCGGCACCGGCCGGGAGTTGTTGGCGCGGCCGGAAGTCCGCTCCGCCTATCTCGAGGGCGGGCGCGCCTGAGGATGCCGCGATGGACGACCTCTACGCGCTGGAATCCTGGCCCGAGATCCTATTCGTCACCGGGATCCTCGGGGGCGGTGCGGCCTGGCTCGCGGGCCGGGCCATTGCCGGCACTTGGCGGCCGGCCTGGCACGTCGTGGGCTACATGGCGCTCCTGGGTGCGGCGATCCGCTTCATTCATTTTGCGCTGTTCGACGCGGAGCTCATCTCGCCACTGTCATATCTGGCCGATACTCTCTACGTGATCCTCATCGGCTGCCTCGCCTGGCGGGTGACCCGGGCGGGCCAGATGGCGCGGCAATATCCGTGGCTTTATGAACGCACCGGTCCTTTGACGTGGCGCCAGCGCCCGGAAGCCGACGGCAAGCCGCGCCGGGATGCCGCGAAAATAGGATGACATCGCCGGAAAACCGGAGAGAATGGCGCAGGTTCTCGAGGTCCTTCGCCTCATGTAAGGGAGAGAAGCATGAAAAATCTGCGGCTTGCCGGCCTCGTGTTCACCGCCAGCATGGCGCTTGCGGGCACGGCGTTCGCACAGGACACCATCACGATCGGCGTGGCCGGCCCGATGACCGGCCAATATGCCTCGTTCGGGCAGCAGCTCAAGAACGGCGCCGATATGGCGCTCGCCGATATCAATGCGGCGGGCGGCGTGAATGGCAAGAAGCTTGCGATCGAGGTCGGCGACGATGCCTGCGACCCCAAGCAGGCCCGCGCGGTGGGCGAGAAATTCGCCGGCATGCGCGTGCCCTTCGTGGCCGGGCATTATTGCTCGTCATCCTCGATCCCGGCCTCCGAGGCCTATGCCGAAGGCAACGTGCTGCAGATCACCCCGGCCTCGACCAATCCGACCTTCACGGAGCGCGGCTTGTGGAACACGTTCCGGGTCTGCGGCCGCGACGACCAGCAGGGCGCGGTCGCCGGCGCCTTCATCGCCAAGAACTACAAGGGCAAGAACATCGCGATCCTTCAGGACAAGTCGACCTACGGCAAGGGGCTCGCCGACGAAACCAAGAAGGCGCTCAACCGGGCCGGCGTGAAGGAGAAGCTCTACGAGGCCTATACGCAGGGCGACAAGGACTTCAACGCGCTGGTGTCGAAGCTCAAGGCGGCGGCGATCGACGTGGTCTACGTCGGCGGCTACCACACCGAGGCCGGGCTGATCCTGCGCCAGATGCGCGACCAGGGCCTCAAAGCGCAGATGATCTCCGGCGATGCCATCGCGACCAACGAGTTCTGGTCGATCACCGGGCCGGCCGGCGAAGGCATGCTGTTCACGTTCGGGCCCGACCCGCGCAAGAAGCCGACCGCCGCCGCGGTGGTCAAGAAGTTCAAGGACAAGGGGATCGATCCCGAGGGTTATACGCTCTACACCTACGCGGCGATCCAGGAATGGGTAGAGGCGGTCAAGAAGGCCGGCTCGACCGACGCCAAGAAGGTCGCCGCGACGCTCAAGGCCGGCACCTGGGACACGGTGCTGGGAAAAATCTCCTACGACCCCAAGGGCGATATCAAGATCGTCGACTACGTCGTCTACAAGTGGAACAAGGACGGCAACTACACCGAGCTCTCCGGCCCGCCGTCGTGATGGTCATCCCGGGGCCCTCGCGAAGCGAGGGAACCCGGGATCCATGACCACCGCGGCACATTGAATTTCTTGCGTCCATAGGTTCCGGGTTCGCGCGCTGGGCGCGCGCCCCGGAACGACGGCATGAGCTCACCCGATCTTTCCCAGCACCGGGAACGCCTCGAGCAGCCAATAGCTCGCCTGGGTGATGAAGCCGGTCAGGAATGCGATGCCGGTCAGCACCAGCAGGCCGCCCATCGTCTTCTCGACCGCGGCAAGATGGGCGCGGAAGCGGCCGAGGAACGCCGCGAACGGCTCGACCACCAGCGCGGCCAAGATGAAGGGGATGCCGAGCCCCAGCGAATAGACCGCGAGCAGCCCGGCGCCCTTGACCAGCGTCGCCTCGGAAGCCGCAACTGCGAGGATCGCCGCGAGAATCGGGCCGATGCACGGCGTCCAGCCGAACGCGAATGCAAGCCCCATCGCATAGGCGCCCCATAGGCCCACCGGCTTTCCCATCGCGGCGCGCTTCTCGCGCATCAGCCACGAGATGCGGGTGAGCCCGAGGAAATGCAGCCCCATGACGATGATGGCGATGCCGGCGAGGATCGCGAGCTCGGCCGAATAGGCGCGCACGAACCCGCCCAGCACGCTCGCTCCGGCGCCCAGCACGATGAACACCGTGGAGAAGCCGAGCACGAACCATGCGGCGGCGACGACGGTATCGCGCCGGACCAGAACTTCCGGCTCGGCATCTTCCAGGCGTTCGAGCGATGTCCCCGCCAAATACACGAGATACGGCGGGACCAGCGGCAGGACGCAGGGCGACAGGAAACTCAAGGTTCCGGCCGCAAGCGCGGCCGCAAGCGAGACGTCGGAAGCCATGGCACGCTAGATGCGCCGGCGATGGCGGGCGAAGCAAGCCCGCTCGCCCGGCTTCGCCGGGATGTGATCGCAGCAGCCGGAATTTCCCTTTCCGGACTCGGGGTTGCCTGGGCTTCCTGAATTGGCGTTGGATATGAGATCGTCGCCGTTTCCGGGGAGAGGATTTCACGCGTGCGCAATCTCGTCACCGATGTGGAAGGCGTCCGGGTCGGCCATGCGCACGACGCGCGCCTCGGCTCGGGCGCGACCGCGATCCTATTCGACGAACCGGCCGTCGCTTCGGTCGACGTGCGCGGTGGCGGCCCGGGCACGCATGAGACCGACCTCCTCCATCCCGCGAGGACGGTCGAACGGATCGACGCGCTGACGATTTCCGGCGGCTCGGCCTTCGGGCTCGAAGCTGCGCACGGCGTTCAGGCTTGGCTGCGCGAGCAGGGCCGCGGGTTTGCGATCGGCTCGGCGCGCGTGCCGATCGTGCCGGGTGCGGTCCTGTTCGATCTGCTCGCCGGCGGCGACAAGGATTGGGGCCGGTACTCGCCGTATCGCGACCTGGGGTACGTTGCCGCCGCGGCCGCAGGGGATGATTTCGAGCTCGGCAACGTGGGGGCCGGGCTCGGCGCGACCACCGTCAACCTCAAGGGCGGCATCGGCTCGGCGTCGGCGATGACGAGCAGCGGCCACATTGTCGGCGCGCTCGTCGCGGTCAACCCGACCGGCAGCGTCGTTTTGGGCGACGGGCCCTGGTTCTGGGCGGCGCCGCTCGAGCAGGCAGGCGAGTTCGGCGGCTTGGGCTGGCCGGCCGAGATCCCGTCCGCGGCGCTGATCCCGCGGACCAAGGCATCGGCGCTCGAGAGCACCACGCCGGCGGTGATCGTAACCGACGCCGCACTGAGCAAGGCGCAGGCTTGGCGGCTCGCGGTGATGGCGCAGACCGGGATGGCGCGGGCGATCTATCCGGTGCACACCCCACTCGACGGCGACGTCGTGTTCGCCGCCGCCACCGGCCGCAAGCCGCTGAACGATCCCTTCATCGCCGTTTCCGAACTCGGCGCCATTGCGGCCAACACGCTGGCGCGGGCGATCGCGCGCGCGGTGTTCGCGGCAGGCCCCCTGCCCTTCCCGGGCGCACTGCCGAGCTGGCGCGACAAATTCGGCAAGTGAGCACTCGTAGGTCGGGCCTCAGCCGAAGCGTTCCGCGGAGAACGGCGCCGGATCCATCACGGGCGTCGCGCCGGTCATCATCTCGGCGATGAGCCGCCCGGTGATGGGGCCGAGCGTGAGCCCATAATGACCATGGCCGTAGCACAGCCATAAACCGGGCCGGCTCGGCGCGCGGCCGACGACCGGCCGGGAATCCGCAAAGCACGGCCGGCTGCCGAGCCACGGTTGCTCTTCGACCGGCTTCCCGAGCGGAAACAGATTCTCGGCCGCCGGCATCACCCGCTCGAGCTGCACCGGGGTCGGGGGCGCATCGCGGTCGGCGAACTCGGCGCCGGTCGTGAGCCGGGTGCCCTGCTCCATGGGCGCCAGCGCATAGCCGTTCTCGGGATCGACCACCGGCCGCGTCAGGCCGGCGTTGCCGCGGGGCCGGAAGTGGCGGTGATAGCCGCGCTTGACCGCAAGCGGCAGGCGAATGCCGAGCGGCTCGAGCACGTCCGGCGCCCACGGGCCGAGCGCGATCACGGCCTGTCCGGCATCGACCGGCCCTTCGCCGGTTTCCACCCGCCAGCTTCCATCCGCGCGATGCAGCGAGCGCGCGTCGCCTTTCACCACAACACCGCCCAGGGCGGCAAACCGCGCCGCATAGGCCCGGGTGACGGCGAGCGGGTTCGACACGCTGGCGATGTCGGGCCAGTGGATCGCATGCCGGAATACCGGATTGAGGCTCGGCTCGAGCGCGCGCGCCGCCTCGGCATCGAGCTTGCGCGCCCTCACCCCCAGCGTAGCGCCGAGCTCGAGCTCGGGCTCGAGCGCAGCCAAGCCGCGGTCGCTGCGGTGGATCGAGATCCAGCCGTCCTTGTGGAGATAGCGCTCGGCCCCGGACTCGCGCAGCAAAACCTCGTGCTCGCCGAGGGCGCACGCCAGCAGCGGCCGCATGATCCGGGCCGCTTCGACGAGTTTTTCCGGTTTCGACGCCGCCCGGAACGCAAGCAGCCACGGCGCGACCTTCGGCAGGAACATCAGATGATAATTCGCCAGTGGCGAGCGCTTGAAGGCGATGCCCAGCAACGCGCGGAAATCGTTGGGGAACGCCATGGGATAAACCCCGGCGCCGCCGATGACGCCGGCATTGCCGTAGGACGTCTCCTCGCCGGGCCCGCGCCGGTCGATGAGCGCGACGGAGAGCCCGCGCTTGGCGAGCTGCAATGCGGTCGACGTGCCGACGATGCCGGCGCCGAGAACCATTACGTCCGTGCGTGCCATTGCGAGCCTCGTGTGGGCCGCCCCGAGCGGCGCGGCGGAAGCATGGCAGGTACCAACCCCGAGGAGGGTTCTCAACCCCGCCGTTCGCGGCTACTCATCGCGCCTTTGTTTTCGCTCCGGAACTTCAGCCGATGCGTCTGCTCGATCTCCTGGCGGCGGCGCTCGCTTTTCTCGGGCGCCACGGCACCCGCGCGGTCGCGGCCTCGATCTTTCTGGGCCTGGCGGTGCCGCCGCTCGCGGTCCTGTTCAAGCCGCTCGTCCCCGAGGCGATCTTTCTCCTGCTGATGCTCGCCTTCCTGCGGGTCGATGCGCGGGAGCTGCGCGCGCATTTCGCTAAGCCCGGTCTCGTGGTGCTGGCGACCGCCTGGATCATGCTGGCGGTGCCCGCGGCCGTCGGGCTCGTTGTTCTGGCCTTCGGCCTCCCCGAGCTCGTCCCCGACCTCTTCGTCGGTCTCATGCTGCAAGCCTCCGCGCCGCCGATCATGGCGGCGCCGGCCTTCGCGGCACTCATGGGGCTCGAAGCGGCCTTGTCGCTTGCGACCCTCGTCCTGTGCATGGTCGTCACGCCGTTCACCGCCGCGGCATTCGCCGAGCTCTTCGTCGGCTCTACACTCTCGCTGCGGCCGGTCGCGCTGGGCGTCCAGCTGCTGGCGATCCTTGCGGGCTCGGCGTTTGCCGCCACCATGATCCGGGCCATTGCCGGAAACGCCTGGGTGGAGCGCCAGCGCGAGCGGATCGACGGGCTGAGCATCGTCCTGCTGTTCGTCTTCGCCGTCGCGGTCATGGGCGGGGTCACCATTGGCTTCGTTGCCCAGCCGCTGTTCGTGATCGGCCTCGTCCTGCTGTCGTTCATGCTGGCGCTCGGCTTGACCGCCGTCACGACCCTGGTGTTTGCGCGTGCCGGCCGCGAGCGCGCCTTTGCGCTCGGGCTCGCCTGCGGCCATCGCAACCTCGGCCTGATGCTGGCCGCGACCGGCGGGGCGGTCCCCGATCTCGTCTGGCTCTATTTCGGCATTGCCCAGTTCCCGATCTACCTGGTCCCGCAATTGCTCAAGCCGATTGCCCAGCGTTTGCAGACGGATCGAGAGAGATTCGGGTAGATCGCTCGAGCGCGTGCCCAAGTCGCGTTGCCGGCTTCTCCGCCGCGTGTTACCCGAAGCTCGTGCCGGAGAACGCGATGCGTCCGCTGCTTGTCGCCCCCTCGATCCTTTCCGCCGATTTCGCCAAGCTCGGCGAGGAGGTGCGCGCGGTGGAAGCGGCCGGCGCCGACTGGATCCACGTCGACGTGATGGACGGACATTTCGTGCCGAACCTCACCATCGGGCCCGACGTGGTCAGAGCGCTGCGCCGCCAGACCCCGAAAATCCTCGACGTGCACCTGATGATCGCGCCCGCCGATCCCTATCTGCAGGCATTCGCCAATGCCGGGGCCGACCACATCATCGTCCATGCCGAGGCCGGCCCGCATCTGCATCGCTCGCTGCAGGCGGTGCGCGCGCTCGGCAAGAAACCCGGCGTGTCGCTCAACCCCGCGACCCCGGAAAGCGCGATCGGTTACGTGCTCGATCTCGTGGACCTCATCCTGGTGATGTCGGTCAATCCCGGTTTCGGCGGCCAGAAATTCATCCCGGCCATGCTCGACAAGATCCAGGCGGTCCGGCACATGGTCGCGGGGCGCAACATCGACATCGAAGTCGACGGCGGCATTACCCCGGAAACCGCCGGCGCCGTGGCGACGGCAGGCGCCAACGTGCTGGTCGCCGGCTCTGCGGTATTCAAGAACACCAAGCCTGACGGCTACCGCGCCAACATTGCGGCAATCCGCAATGCCGCGTTGATGGCGCGCGGCGAGGCGGCGTGAAAGGCTCGGCGATGATCCCGCGCTATACCAGGCCGCAAATGGCCGAGATCTGGACGGCCGAGACCCGATTCCGCATCTGGTTCGAGATCGAGGCGCATGCCGCCGACGCCATGGCCGAGCTCGGGTTGATCCCGAAGACCGCAGCCAAGGCCATCTGGGACAAGGGGCGCGACGCCCGCTTCGACGTCGAGCGCATCGAGGCGATCGAGCGCGAGGTCAAGCACGACGTCATCGCGTTCCTGACGCATCTCGCCGAGATCGTCGGCCCGGATGCCCGCTTCGTGCATCAGGGGCTGACTTCCTCCGACGTGCTCGACACCTGCTTCAACGTCCAGCTGGTGCGCGCCGCCGATCTCTTGATCGCCGACGTGGATGCCCTGCTCCGGGCGCTCGAGCGCCGCGCCTTCGAGCACAAGCTCACGCCCACGATCGGCCGCTCGCACGGCATCCATGCCGAGCCCACCACCTTCGGGCTCAAGCTCGCCGGCGCCTATGCGGAGTTTGCGCGCGGCCGCGAGCGGCTCCTAGCCGCCCGCAAGGAGGTCGCAACCTGCGCCATCTCCGGCGCGGTCGGCACCTTCGCGCAGGTCGATCCGCGCATCGAGGCGCATGTCGCGAAAGCCATGGGGCTCGAAGTCGAGCCGATCTCCACCCAGGTGATCCCGCGCGACCGCCACGCCATGTATTTCGCCACGCTCGGCGTCCTCGGTGCTTCGGTCGAGCGCCTCGCGACCGAGATCCGCCATCTGCA
>WNFD01002291.1_pt1 | contig 34073 bp, 30 predicted proteins | sample 5400491 | NCBI WGS metagenome assembly WNFD01 (sample SAMN13153343, study PRJNA577476) | soil metagenome | isolation source: 120 cm saprolite under Douglas fir tree site 2 hole 2 replicate 2 | place: USA:California | collected 2015-04-18 | reverse complement strand
GCCCCGGCGAAGGGCAGCGCCCGGACGTCGGCCCGCACCCACCCGGCGTCCGGGTCCGCGCGGCGCGCCTGCGCGAGCATGCCAGCGCTGAAGTCGGCGCCCGTGACCGGTCCCTGGCACAGTGATGTCAGGACCCGCATGCCCGCGCCGGTGCCGCAGCACACGTCCAGTCCCCGGCCGAACGGGCCGAGCGGTCGCAACGCGCCGGCGGCCGCGTCAAGACACCATCGGGGGTGCGGAAAGGCGTGTGGTCGAACTTGGGGGCAAGCAGATCATGGCCGCCCTCGACCGAGGACAGCGCCTGCGTCGCCAGTTCACGCACAGACGGGCCCTGAGGCGAGAACACCGGCCAAGGGTACTTCCCGATGCCAGACAGGCCCGTCAGCCCCAGGATCACCCGCCGCGCCGAGGGCCAGGCGCAGATCAACATTTCGCATCCAAAGACATACCCCGGCGACCGGACCCGGCAGGCGCACGGAATCCGTGCGCTGACGGATGAGGCCCACCCTGCGTGATCAGCGCGAGGCCTCGCAAGGGCGCGCGCCAACCGCCGTTATGGACGGCAGATCCATGGCCGGGCTGGCCAGCCGTGTCGCGCCGGAAAGGGATGTTCTGCGCGGCGAGGCTTTGAGGGTCACGGCTGCTGTCCGCGGCGCCCGCTGTGCCGATGATCGGCTGTGCCCGGCCGCTGTTGGTGTGGTGGGGGCGGAGGTCCGCAGCCAGTTCCACGATGACTGGGTACTGCCGCGCCGCCGACGCCGTGCGGGATCACTGGACCTGATGGCCTCGTCTCCCTGTGCGTGCAGGAAGACGAGGCCAGCATTCAGCACCGAACGGGAGCACCCTCCAGCAGCATTACCGCTGGTTCCGCATCGTTACTGCGGGGGCAGGTTCTCGAGGACCAGGGGATTCTCGGTCGCAAGGAGATCGCCGAGCGCCACCTTGTCAAGCGGAAGCTCCCAGAAGAACGTGAGAACCCAGTTGTTGTAAATCTTCGTTCCGCCTGGCAGGCGAATCTCCTCAACTTCCCGGCCGCAAGCCTCGCCGATCGTGTTGCTGATTTGCGAAACCAGTCTCTGCTTGGCGTGGTGTTCGAGGCCCGGTGGGACGGCGAGCGTGCAGATCGGGCGCATCGGTACGTTCTCGATCCGGCCATCCTGGCTCACCGCTTCGTTCGGCCATTCTCTGATCAGGACACGCGTATCAGGAATCGGCCAAGCCTCGTGAATCTCTTCGTACAACTCCTGGAAGATCTTCTTCTTGGCGCCGTCATTCATGCCAGTCGGAATGTCGACGTAGGCGACGGGCATCTCTGTCTCCTCTCTTGGTCTCTCGCACTTCTGACGTGGTGATGAAGGGTGGCGATCGCGCAGCGGCCTCGAGCAGGTGCCGGGGTACCGTGCCGCTTTGGCGGCCGGTCGCGCCGGTCACCGGGGGCCGGGACGGCGGTCATTCGGCCAGCCACTGGTAGGCCCGGTCCCGGCTGGTGAACCACCCGGTGGGGAAGGTCGCGGGGCCTTCAGGCGCCGGGTCGGCACCGGACTCGACGGTCGGGAAGGGAACACCTTCGCCGGTGATGAAGGCGAACTTCGTGGGCCCCCCGGCGTTGTAGTGGGGAATGATCTCCTCATCGCGCCAGGCCATCATGTCATCGGCCCACCGGTGCAAGAACTCGGTGGTGTCCACGATGAGGAACCGCGGCTTGCGCTTCTCGGTCTCGGTGGCGAGCAGCGCCATCGTGTCTCTGGCCTGCGCCTCGGTGGCGTCCTTAGTGGTGGGCAGCCACTTGAGCTCGAGGGTGTTCCACTCGTCGTGGTGGATGATCACGCCGTATTCCGTGCTCGCGACTTCGGTAGGCATTTCGCTGTTCCTTTCGCTCGTCGGGTCGAGTCACGCGAATCGAGCGCGGCCGAATGGAGTGACTCGGCCACGATCGCTTCCCCTATTTGATGGAGCGGATCGTGGGCGGCTCATCGGGGTCAATCCCGAGCCTGGTCCCGGTCTCCACCAGCCCCTTCAGCCGGGTGCCGACAAGCTCGGCCCACGCGCGGGACATGGCCCCGGCCACATCGGCATCCACCACGCCAATCGCCCGGAACGAGAACTGCAGCAGGGTGCCGGCAGCAGACTCGGCCAGGTCGAAGGCGGCCACGCCGACGCCGACGCCCATGTGGAATGAGCCGGCCAGTTGCAGGTGCTCGTCCTGGGCCCAGCCGGTCACCGACGCGATCACCTGCCCGCCGTTCTCCCACCGCTCGGTGAACAGCCCGCCCAGCCGCGGGTCCAAGTCCAGGGCGGTGGCCCGGGCGGTCACGAACGGGTGTCCCCACCAGCCACCGACGTCCTTGGTCAGCGCGGCGAACACGGCGGCGGGCGTGCCGGCGATCTCAATGTCCAGCGCTATGTCTATGGTCGGCTGGATCGGTTTCATGTGCCTGCCTTCAGCCTCGACGGTGTCTTGCAGCCGCAGCAGCGCGGACGCGAACCCGGCTGCCGCCGGATCGGCCCACCGCCGGTGCAGTTTCTGCAGCGGAACCGTGTTCAGGTAGTGCCACCGCTGCCTGCCCCGCTTGCGGCTGACCGCGAGCCCGGCCTCAGAAAGCACCTCAAGATGGCGCATCACCGCGATCCGCGATATCGGGAACTGCGCGGCAATCTCCCCTGTCACCCGCGGCCGCTCCCGCAGCAGATCCAGGATCCGGCGGCGGGTCGGGTCGGCCAGCGCCCGCCACAGCAGGGCGGTGTCTTCCTCCAGCCCGCCGCGGGCCAGCGGTACAACGTCGCCGTGCATACATGTAACTCTAGCATTACATATTAGCCAGCGGGAGGGCCCAGGACCTAAAGCGCCATGAGGGGTTAGGCCACCCGCTGGTTCAGCGAAACTCGTACACAACTTGGCTCGCCTGACGATGGGCGTTGAACTCGTCGAGCTCCTCGGCGGGCACCCACAGCTCCAGGATCGGAAACTAGCCCTGGGGGGCCGGACCGGGGTCGGGTCGCAGGAAGCGGTTACAGCCGTGCCGTACGTCCCGCCCCCGGCTCAGCGTTAAGCCCGGCGCTGAGCTTGCACCCCACCTCGCCGGCGGAGCTGAGTTCAGGCAACCGCTTGGCGACGGAAGCTGATCACGGGCAGTCGGCAATCGCAAAGCCCCGGTGCCGAGTCAGGTCGATCACATGACGGGGCCCAGGAGGCACAGAATCGGATGATCTGCGCGTTCTCCCCCCGCAGGGGCCCGAGTAGTTGCAAGCCGCGCCGTGTCGGGTGGCAGGCTGGTGGCGCCGGGGTTAGCCGGGTCCCAGCACGCGGGCGATCAGCGCGCGTACCCGGGTGTAGCGGGCATCGGCGGCCTGGCGAGTCATGCCCTGCCCAGCGGCGATCGCGGTCATCCCGGGGCCGCGCAGGCTGGCGAACAGTGCCCGGATGAGGTCGGCACTCTCGGCCCGGATGCCGTCCGCGAACATCGCCGGGGCGACGCCGGCGGCGTATGCCGCCTCCAGGCACCGCCAAATGTCGGTGACGTCGGTGTCGTTGACCCGGACCCGGGTGGCGTGGCTCTTGAGGACCAGGGCGCTGACCTCGTCGGGGAACGGGAGCTCTGCGTGCAGCGCCTCGCCGCCGAGCCGGTGCATCTCGAGCCCGATCATCACCGGCGGGCGGCTGAGAGCGGTCGGCAGGCCGGGGACCTCGGTGCTGAAGAGATCCTCGCTCACCCTCACGTTCTGCCGGGCCCGGCTGGTGTAGGCGGGGACCAGGACGTCGATGATCGCCTCGCGGTCCGCGAACGGCCCCCCGGCCGGGCGCACCGGGATGTCAGGCACCGTCTTGGCGAATCGGTTGCCTGCGACCTGCCGATAGCCCAGGGCCCTCAGCCGCCCGACAACGTCACGGTCGCGGATCACGACCGGCGGGACCCCGAGGTCGGCGTCGCCGGTCTCCCGGTACAGTCCCGGGCCCAGCTGCCAGCGGGCCGCCAGCGCGGTGACCATGTGCCCGCCGATGATCCGGTAGTCCCCCGTCTCCTCTCCGAGGGCGGTGCGCAGGTCCGCGAGCGCGACGAACCCGAGGTCGTCGGCGACCGACCCTGCGGCGAGCACGAGGTGGCTCAGGGGCGGGTCAGCAGCCATGTGCGAAGCCTCCCCGCGGCCTCCAGGCGGTCAGCTCCCCCGAGATCCTGCAGGTCCCAGATCATCTGGGACGGGTCCGCCAGCGGGATCTCCGTCCCGCGCAGCCCGGCGCCCAGCGGGGGCGCCGCGAACACGGACTGGTCGGCAGGCATCCGCACGATGACGTTCGCGTCGTGCCTGCCCTGGGCCTCGACCAGCCCGAGGGCCGCGCTGTCGATCATGTGCCCGGCATACACGATGACCACCGCGGGCTGCCGCCAGGCCACGACCAGGTCAGGCCCGACGTCGGCCGACACGGCAACCCGGTACTGCGGGCCGGCCGCACGGGCGGCCCGGACAGCCACTTCCACGGGCGTCTCGAGGCTGTAGCAGTACAACTCCGACCCGCCCGGCCCCGGGTACTCGCCCAGGAACCGGTCCAGCAGCGCCTCGCGATCCGGGCGCCACCGGCCATGCTCCGCCCGGTAGACAAGGCCCAGGCCGGCCAGCTGGCCAAGCACTTGCGATGCCCGCGGCTGAGACACCCGCGCCTGCGCGGCCAGGGCCGTGGCACCGCGCTCCTCCTCGCCGTCCCCGGGGCGGATGAGGGCGCGGATGACAGCAAAGCTCCCCGAGCCGTGCGGCAGGACCCGGCGCCGGGGCGGCGGCGGCGAGATCGCGCGCCGCTGCCGCAGCAGCAGCCCCGGCGCGCGCAGGTCGAAATCGCCGTGCGCATCAGCCCACGACCAGCCTGCCTGGGTGAGGGCGGGACCGAGAGCCTCAGACACGAACGGGACGATCAGCAGCGGCGTGCCCCGCCCGGCCAGCGCCTGCTGCGAGCGCTCGAGCCCGGCCAACTCGTTAGGGTACGGCGCGCGGCCCTTCAGCTCGACCGCGAACCGGGTCCTGCCGCCGCCGGCGAGCACGTCAAGGACCAGGCCGACGTCCAAACTCGCTCCGCGCCCATCGTCCTGCTCGACGGTGACCCCGGACTCGCGGAGCCACCGCACAGCCTCCAGAAGCATGCACCTATTATAAGCACAGTGCTTATAATATGCATGACCTTATGGGTGACAGCGATAGGGCACCTGGCGACCAGGCCCCATCCGCGTGGCCGGCCCATGCCATCAGTCCGCGTTGTCTGCGATCTTGCCTCCGGTGCGCGTGAGCTCCTGGGCGAGCAAGTGCGAGGGCGCAAGAGCCCGGAACGCATCAAGCTCGGCGTCGGGCTCATCGAACCACATCTCGGCCGTCCGGCCTCGATGATCCGGCGCCGCCACTGTTCGGCTTCCTTGCCGCGGCCCGCCTGCTCATGCCGTCCGGCCAGGACGTGGAGTGCGTTGAGATTGCCGACCTTGGCGGATTCGGCCAGCCACTGGTCGGCTTCCTCGCCGCGGCCGGCCTCATCGAACCGCTGGGCCAGTCTCATCATCGCGAAGTCGTCGCCTGCTTCGCCGAGGTGGCGCAGCAGCCGTTCGAACTCCTCTATGCTGCCGCCAGCCTGCTCGATCTGATCGATCGCGGCTGACAAGGCGAAGAAGTCGCCGGCGGCGAGGGCACGGTGCCGCCATTGCTCGGCTTCCGCGCTGCGACCAGCCTGCTCAAGGCGTCCGGCCAGGACCGACATCGTGGAGGAGGAGTCGCCTGATTCCGCGGCCCGGCGCAACCACTTCTCCGCTTCCTCGCAACGCCCGGCCTCGTCGAACCGCTCGGCTAGGCGGACCATCACGAAACGAGCGAAGTGATCACCGGCCTCCGCGGCCCGGCGCAACCACTGCTCAGCTTCCTCACAACGCCCGGCCTCGTCGAACCGCTCGGCTAGGCGGACCATCACGAAACGAGCGAAGTGATCACCGGCCTCCGCGGCCCGGCGCAACCACTGCTCAGCTTCCTCACAGAATCCGGCCTCGTCGAGGCGCGCGGCCAGGAGCTGCATAACGAAAGAGTCGCCGGCCTCAGCGGCCCGGCGCAGCCACCCCTCTGCTTCCTGGTGACGGCCAGCCTCATCGAGGCGTGCGGCGAGCCGTTGCATGACGGTGGTATCGCCAGCGTCGGCGGCCTGGCGCAGCAGCTGCTCGGCGTCGTCACCATGGCCGGCCTCGTCGAACCGGGCGGCCAAGGCCAATACCGCGGAGGTGTCGCCAACGTCGGCGGCCTGACGCAGGACCCGTTCGGCTACCCGGTCCTGGCCAGCCTCGTAGAGGCGCTTGGCCAGGATCTGCACGGCGTTAGGGTCACCAGTCTGGGCAGCTCGCCGCCACCACTGCCCGGCTTCCTCGTCGTGCCCGGCCTCGTCGAGCCGGACCGCGAGGATGCGCATCGCGGTAGCGTCGCCAGCCTCAGCCGCGAGCGTTGCGAAGGCGACAGCGTAGCGGTACAGGCCACGCCACTGTGCTTGCTGCGCAAGCCGCGTGCAGTCGTCTGGGCTGGTAGTACGCGTGATCAAGGCGTCCCACACCGCAGCAGCTACCAGGACACCACGACGCGTCGCGCGTGCGTACTGATCCAAGTAATCGTGCAGCACATACCCGTCGGCCGGTCCGGCACCAGGACGGTCACGGCGCGCGGTAAGGGCCGCGATGCCATGCACCTCTTGGGTGGCATCGGCCAGGTCCATGCTGAACCAGTCGACGGGTGTATCGGCCCGGTCAGGCGGGGCCAGGCAGACCGCTGCGGCTTCCTCCAGCAGCGTCCTGCCGACGGGTGACTCGTGGCCCAGCCGACGGATGTCCATCGCGGCGGCCACCACCGCCTTGCCATACCGGTCGTCTGCATCGGCGGGATGCTCGTAGCGCTGTACAAGCGCCGGCCCGCCGGCGAGCACCTGTATCACCTTGCCGTCGCTGCAAGCCACTTCGGCGGCTGCTGCCAGACGCGGATCGCTGCCCAGTTGCCGGCGCAGCGCGGCGAGATCCTCGCCAGCGAAGACCTCCGGCATCTCCACCCTGACAGCGTCATGCAGCAGTAGTTCCCGGGCCTGGTAGTACACATCCGGTCCGCCGATGGCTGGTGCGGCGGTGAAGTCCTTCCAGAACTGCGGCCACATCGTGCCCACGACCACCACCGGCTCACCGCCAGTAACCAGCCGCCGCAGCGCCGCCGCTACCTCAGGCTGGTCACGCAGGAATATCTGGGTCTCGTTGAGCCATAGCACAGTACGAGGGCCCACTGCCCCGCTGGTCAGCTGCCCGACCAGCTCGGCTGCGTCGACCGGGCGCAAGAGAGACCAGTCCGGCAGGCACCCGAGCACCGCTTCGAAGGCGGCCCGGGTCTTGCCCGTCGACGAGCTGCCCACCAGCAGCACCAGGACCGGCCGTTTCGGCGACGCGAGCAGCTCACGCAACTGGGCTTCATGGGCCCGCCGCACGTACGTAGTGAGCTCGGGCGGCGTCCGCTCCATGGCGGAATAAGCGGTGATCGCCTGGTGCACTCCCAGCTGCAGTGCGTCCCACTCGGCGACCTTCCGGGACGTCCACGGCCTCACCGCCTCAGCTGCGGGACCGGTCAGCCTTTTGGGCGCCCCACCTCACCCCCGCCGGAAGGCGCGGCGGGCGGGGGACTCACCGTGACCTTGATGTCCCGTGCTTTCAACCGGGCTCCTGAACCGAGCACAAAGCTCCCCGGAGACTCAATGTTCTGTTGCCGCGCGCCGTCTGTACTACCGTCGGCGGACGCCGACCGGTTCTCCCGGCCGACCCACCACGCCCCAAAAGATCTCATGAGCCTTCGGCCCGCCCACTGTGCTGAAACTGGGTTCCAGAGTGACCGCTAGCGAGCGCTGACCGCCGCCGCGCCGGGGTTTGCGGGTTCGGCGGACAGGCCGGGGGCTGGCGGCTGAGACTGGTGGCGCGTGCCGTCTGCTGACGTCGGTTCGGCTTGGTCCGCTCGTGGGCGTCCAAAAGATTGAACGCTGGAGCCCCTTTACGGGTATCCCCGGTTGCCGCCTTGAGCGCGTGTCTCAGTCTCCCTTTTCTGAGCGGGGCTCCGCAGCCGGCGCGCGCAGGTGATGGCTGGGCACCCGCCTGGCGGGACCGCCGGACGCCCCGCGGGCGGCGGCCCGTGAGGCGAGAGGCAGGCAGGCAGATGCAGGTGCTGTATCCGCGGTGCGCGGCGATCGACGTGGCCAAGAAGGAGATCGCGGTGTGCGTGCGCACCCCGGGCGATGAGCCGGGCGGGCGGCGCAGCCAGGTCCGCAAGTACAAGACGTTCTACGGGGTGCTGAAGGAGATGTGCGCGTGGCTGGCCGAGTGCGGGGTCACCCACGTGGCGATGGAGGCTACCGGGATCTACTCGAATCCGGTGTTTCATGCGCTGGCGGAGTCCGGCGGCTTTGAGGTGATCAAGTGCAACCCGGCGCACGTCAAGAACCCGGTCCCGGGCCGCAAGACCGACGCGGCTGACTGCTGCTGGCTGGCTGAGCTGCTTGAATGCGGGCTGGTGCGCGGGTCCTACGTTCCCGCCCAGAAGATCGCCGAGCTGCGGGATCTCACCAGGTACCGGGCTAAGCTGGTGGGCTCGCGTACCAGCGAGATCCAGCGGCTGCAGAAGACGCTGGAGGACGCCGGGATCAAGCTCGACTCGGTGGCCTCCGACGTGCTGGGCGTGTCCTCCCGCGAAATGATCAAGGCGCTGATCGACGGGGAGCGCCGCGGCGCGGTGCTGGCCGAGCTGGCCCGCGGGGTGCTCCGCAACAAGATCCCTGACCTGTCGATGGCGCTGGCCGGGCGGTTCAGCGACCACCACGCCCTGATGTGCAAGCTGCACCTGCGGCACGTCGATGAGCTCACCGAGCTGATCGACACCGTCGAGAAGCAGATCGAGGTGATGCTGGTTCCCTTTCGGCCCGAGCGGGAGCTGCTGATGACCATCCCCGGCATCGGCCCGGTCGCCTCCGCCGTGATCCTCTCCGAGATCGGCGCGGACATGTCGTTCTTCCCCGACGCTGATCACCTCGCGTCCTGGGCCGGGCTGGCCCCGGCCAATAACGAGTCCGGCGGGCGGCGCCGACCGGCCGGCACCCGTCACGGCTGCCAGCACCTGGCCAATGTCCTGGTCGAGTGCGCCTGGGCGGCCTCCCGGACCCGGACCCGGCCCGGTGCCCAGTTCCACCGCCTGGTCCGCCGCTTCGGCGGGCACCGCAGCACCCGCGCGAAGAAGAAGGCCGCCGTCGCCGTCGCTCACACCCTCATCCTGATCATCTACTGCGTCCTGGACCGGCGGCTGCCCTACGACGAGCTCGGCGAGGACTTCTACACCAAACACCAGGACCCCGAGCGGTACAAGGACAAGCTCATCGCCCGGCTCGCAAAGCTCGGCTACACGGTCACCCTCGAACCAGCCCAGGCCGCCTAACTCGCTCCACCCCAGAACCCGGCTCCGCTGACGCTCCGCCGGGTGCTGCCGCGCGCCCGGCTGAGGTCCAGTTTCCTCTCAGCCACAACACACGCTGCCATCGCCGTGGCGAACGCCGCATTAACGACCCACCGATCGGCGTCCGCCTTCGGCAGGAACGACAGCTTGACTGCAGCCGCCAACCACAAAGAGAGCCCGAAGGCCACCACCGATGCCACGCCGGTGGCTAGCCACTTGGCCGCTCGACCCACCGAGCCACCTCGTACTTTCCCAGGCCTGGAAGACCCGCGGTCACCAGGAGCGCATCCACTCCCCGCGACTGGCCAGCCTGTTCAACGAGCACCACAGTCACGGCTGACCCGCGTGCCGTTAACAGCCAATTCGTGCGGCTCGGTGCCAGCCAGTCACGTCCAGAACGACGGTCAAATGACGGTCAACCGATCTTGGAACCCAATCAGATGGCCTCGAAACCATACTCTGACCTGGGATTCCTAGTGGAGCTATGGGGATTCGAACCCCAGACCTCTTGCATGCCATGGGGAATGCTGACGTTCATTGTCGTCACATACTAGCCAGTGATAGCCCGTGCGGCCCAATGCCGCACGGGACATGCTTGGAACGACGGTCAGATCACGGTCAAGAGGATGTTGAGACCGCAGGGGATTCACAAGGCCGCAAGCTGGCTCAATCGCAGATTTCCGATGATCGGATAGTCCGGCAGTGATGGTCACTGAAAGCGACGGGTAAGAACAGGGGGCGGTCACAGGCATCACGCCGAACGCCGAATCGGCACGTCTGATTTCTGAGCGCTCTACATCGACGGCGTCACGCATATTGCCTCGTTCTGGCGTTGCATATGGGTTGGCCCTAGAATCGCTGGCGCCCTGTGCTGCCAGTCCCGGCGGTTTGGCCGGCCGCTACGGACGATCATGAACTGTTAATGACTTTGCCGGGTCCCTCGGGCTCCGGCGCGTGAGCGGATGTGGTCAGGGACTGGAATGCCGGGCGGGAGGGCCGGATTGTGGACGGCCATCAGAACCCGCCCGGTGACGGCCACGAAGAAGGCTTGGCGGCCATCACAGAGAGTGATCGCATTCCACCCAATCACCGGGCGGGCAGTCCGCCGCAGAACGCTCTATATGGCCACGCCATGGTCACCTCGCTGGATGCTTTGACACGCCCCGGTCTGCTGTCGATCGGGTGGCAGTTCCGGTAAGGACATCGGAGCCCTCAGGGGACAATCCAGGCGCAGCATCCGCAGGTGGGCGGATACATCCCGGCAGCGCAGAAAGAGCGCATTCACAGCGGCATGTGGCTTCCCGCGCCTTTGGGCTGCCCGCGTTCCTTCCAGGAGCCTTACAATGACCGGTACTTACTCCGCTGCGGGCTTGGACGCGGAACTCTGGCTGACAGCCGTGACTTGCTTGGAGACGCGCGTGATGCCAGAAGAGACTGATGAGATCGTCGGGTCGCTCGGCCGCGAGCTCGTATCGGGCCTCGCGCCGGAAGAGTTGCCGCTCTACCCTTCGCTGCTGAGCCAGTTCCAGGGCGCCAAGCGCGGCCGCGGCGGCAAGAAGTCATCGGATGACCAGCTCCTAGGCTTCGGGGCCGCCGAAGCCATGACCATGCTTACTCCGGTGATCTTGAGCTTTACCAGCAGCTTCTGGCAGGCACTCGTGGCGGAGGCCGCGCGGAGTTCGGTGCACGGGGTGCTCGAGTGCGTCCGGGCCCGTCTCCCAGGGCACCAGGAGGGCGCCGCGCCGCCGCTCACGCCCGGCCAGCTGAAGCTGGTGCGGACCGTGGCGGAGCGTGAGGCCCGGCAGCTGGACATCTCCGAGGGCCAGGCCGGGCTTCTCGCCGACGCGATGATCGGGGTCTTGACCGGTCCTGCGGCCTAGCTCGTCCACTGCCAGCTGTGCAGCATGTAGGTAAAGGCGTTCTGGAGATAGGGCGAATCCTGGGGCCAGGCCGGCGCCCGGTCCACCGATATCAGGTATACCAGCGGACCACGGACGATGGTCCACTGCTCCAGCGCGCCGTCGGGCAGGCCGGACCGCGCGAGGAGCAGTCCCGGCGCGCCGTCCAGCACGCCCGGGCGCGCGCCCAGCCGGATCAGGTACGACCTGTAGTCCGCAAGCTTTACGGGATTAACGTCGGCCAGGCTCTGCAGCTGGATCCGTCCTCCGTCGGCCGGAAAGGTGAAGATGATCAGCCCCGATCTGGGGCCCTGGCCGAGGGCGTACCAATTGGGGATGAGGCGGACGTCGTAGCCGGGTCCGCGGATCCAGCCGTCGCGGCCGATGCTGCCCACGGGCTGTATTCCTCGCGCGCTCGCGCTGGGCTCCCACCGAGCCGCCCCAGTGGCCGCGGCCGCGACCGCCACCGCGGCCGCGAGCCACCCGAGCGCCCTCATCACGGCGGGCCGGCGCTGCCGCCGGATACGACGGCGCAGGAGCATCCCGGCGCCGTACGCGGCGGGCACGAAGACGATGCTCACCAGCGCGGCGCCGAGCACGACCTGGCGCAGGGCCAGGGTATCCGGGCTGGTGAGGCAAGCGCCGGCCGGTGGATGGGCGTACTGGATGCTGAGCGACGCGAAGCAGTGACCCATGCTCCGCACCTCGGGCAGGGCCAGGCCGCTGACCGCCGCCATCGCGGCCCCGGCCACGACCGAGAGCGCGACACCCACCGCGGATCTCGCCCGGGCCGCCACGATCACCGCGCACACCACCGCGATGACGACGATCGCCTGCTCGTCGAAGAAGTAGAGCCCGGCCATGAAGTCAGGGCTCCACCGCACGGCTTCGGCGACACGCGCGTGCGCGACCGCGCTGACCGCCACCATCAGCGCGACCGCGGTCAGGCACCCGGCCAGGCCCAGCAGAGCCGTGGCCACCCAGCGCCGCCGCCGTGCGGTCGCCTGGCGCGCATCACCTGGCCGCCGCCACCGGCGGTGCGCCAGAGCCGCCGCGAGGGGCATGCCCACGACGAGCAGGCACACCACCCAGCCGGCACCCGGTTCGGTGATGACAAGGGCCGTCCCCCTCAGCAGTCCTGGGAGCTGATGCCATTCGGCTGCCGCACTGGTGGACCCATCGATGGAGACGAAATTACTCAGCGTAAAGTATAGGCCGATGGCCATGACGATCCACGCGGCGACCGCCGCGGCAATCATGGCGCCCCGGGTGGGAACGCGCGGCGCGGCCGGATCGGCGCGCTGTTGCCAGGCGTCGGCCCAGTGTCCGATCCAGACCGGGAAGGGCGTGAAGGTCAGCACCACGAAGCCAGTCCACACCGCCAGGACGCCGAAGGCCGCCAGGCTCGGATGGTCCGGCCACAGTGCCGTGCTGTACGCCCCCGACAGGGCAATGACCGGGCCGAGCGCGAGACCGAGACCCAGGCCCAGCCCCGCGGCCCAGCCCGTCACCACGCCCGTGTCCGCTTCCACCAACTGCCTTCGCCACATGGCGACCGCGACCGCGGGTCCCGCAAAGGCCGCGAAGATGATCGCCATGACGACATACCTGACGCCGATAACCGTAGTCAGGAGGGTGACGATCTCATGCGTGGCGCTCGCACCAAGGGCCGCGACCAGCCCTACCGCCAGCCCGTCCCAGAACCCGAACCGGTACAACGGCGCGGGGTCCAGCAGTGCCGCCGCGCGTTCCTGGCCCGACGGATGCGTCCCGCCCAGGTGCCACGCCCGGCGCCCGGTGCGGGCAGGCAGGCTCGCCAGTGCCGTACCCAGCGCGGTCCTGGGGTCGAGTTGGCGTGCGCGCGCATCCGCGTCGAATTCACGTGACCGCAGGATCGCGTTACGGAGCGAGTAAACGATCAATGCCATCACGGCTACGCGCCAGATCAGCTGCTGCGGCTCACCGAGGACGCTGGTGAAGATCAACAGCACGGCCATGGGCAGCAGCGCCGCCACGACGAATGCCCGCCAGATCGCCACGGCCAGGTACGCCTGGTCGATATCGCGGTTCTTGATGTGGGCCAGTTCATGCAAGATGACGCTGTCGAAGGCGGCGGGCTTCCTGACCGCCGCGACCGCCGCTCCGCCGCTGATAGCAACGAACCGTCGTCCGGGCCGGCCGAACGCGAACGCCGACAGGCGGACATTGAGTGGCTGAAGCAGCCAGACCACGGGACCCGTCCCGGTCCGCCGACGAACCCCCTCGAGGCGGCTCTCCAAGTCAGCGGTGTCAGCACCGGTCAGCTCGGTCAGGTGTTTCCGCCGTCGGTACCACCAGGGCTGTGCCAGGAAGATGGCGCCGGCCACGACGGTGAGGACGCCGACGCCCAGCAGGCCCCACCATGCCTCGGTACGTTCCCCGCCCGAGTAACACACCGCGGCTTGGTGGAGCGCGCTGGCCATGCTTGCAGTGGCGGTCATCCCGCTCGGCCGGTGTGCCAGCGCCTGCGAGCGGCACCGGAGCATCAGCGAAATCAATGCGGGCCCGCGCGGTGTGGTTAGGTAGATGCCCTGGTAGACGGAGAAGCTCGATGCCACGACCGCCGCTATGAGCAGGGCGAATCGTAAACTGGTGCTGACGGGAAGCGCAAAGGCGCCGCTACGGCCCCGGGCGGGAGGCCCCGCTTCTGGCTGGCGGTCGGACGGGACGCCGGCCAGTTCCGTGCTCATGAAGATCACCCGCTTCTTCCAGGCCTGTTCGCCAGCAAGATTCCCCGTGCGATTGCCGCGTGAAACTGCAAAGGAACGCCGCTACTAGTTCCTATCCTGACGGAGACACGACCTCAATAAGCATCTCGGTCTAACGCCCCGAAGGAAATGCCACTTTTGCCACGATGAGGTACGCCATCTGGTGCGTGGGCCAGAACCGGATGTTCTGTGGGCGGCGCACGGCGTGTCAGGTGCGACTGCCACCCGCTCCGATTCGGCAACTGCACGGCCGGGCACCCCGTCCGCCGAACGTCCGCTCATCGGCTACTTGCGGCGGTCTGGGCCGCAGCCCATGGCGATCATGGCCACGCAAGATCGATCGGATCTGTGTGCCCCAAACTGCGGGACGCCGAGCGTCCCGAGTGCACGCCGACCGGTGGATCAGGCACGATCGTCGCTCGCCAGTCAGCCACGCTCCGTGACCAGGCTGGCCGCCTCTGGGCAGTTCCTCATGGCCGCCTGCGGGCAGATTCTACTGACCGCCAACACCGGATCAGGGATGGGTTGCTGCCAAGTGGTGGCCACTGGTAGTTCGCCCGCCCACAAACCCAGTGCGGGATCCGGGCTGTCGCCGTCGTCGGGCGGGCCAGTGCGGATCTTCACCGAGGCCTCGTCCAGCGAAAGCGCCAGCAGGCGGACCGCGGCGAGTTCCTTGCGGCTGGGCTGGCGGGCGTAGTCCCACTGGCCGGGCGCAACGTGCTCGGTGATGCAGCGCAGCCCGGCGAGCCGTTCGTCGGGGTCGGTGACCAGGCGGGGTTGCCCGTAGATCATGGCGCTGCGGTAGTTGATGGTGTGCTCGAACACCGACCGTGCGAGCACGAGGCCGTCGGTGAGGGTGATGGTGACGCACACCGGGGTTCCGGCGGTGTTCAGGCTCTGGCTGGCGACCGAGCCGTGCAGGTACAGGGTGTCTGCGGTGAACCCGTATACGGTGGGGACCACCATCGGCCACTCGCCGGTGATCACTCCGAGGTGGGCGATCAGCCCGGCGTCTAGCACCGCGTACAAAGAGTCCCGGTCAACCCGCCCCAGGTGCCGGAACCGGCGGTGCCGGGTCCGTTCGGTCGCCGACAGCGGCAGCCTCCCGCCGGCGGGACTATTCGTCGCAGGCGTGGCCTGCGACGGACTGGCGGTCAGGGCACCGCGCCTTGCCTGGCACTGTGTCAGCCGTGATGGACAGGTCCGGGGATTGTGCGCTCATAGCGGTCTCCTGTTGAGCTGAGCGTTTAGGCCCGTTGCCCGGGGCGGGCCAGGGTGCCGGTGGCCGGGCCTCGGGAGCTGCGGCGCCCGCGGCCGGTGGCGGCCTGAGCTGAGTTCGGCGGCCGGGTTGCGGGCTGGGGTGGTGACGTGCTCCAGCAGCACCGGTACCAGGTGGCGCAAGCCGGGTTCTCGTCGCGGGTCAGTCCTGGCGGGTCAGCATGAACACCGGAAACTGCCGCGTGGTCCTGCCCTGGGCTGCGCCGAGGTCAGGGGACCCCGCGACCGGCTTCGGCCACTCCGCGACCAGCTTCGGCCACAGCTCGGCGCGGGCGGTGCCGCCCAGTTCCTCCGCCAGGACCGTGAACGTCTGGGCACCGACCTCAACGGTGATCCTGGGGTGGGCCTTGAGGTTGTAGTACCAGGTCGGGTGGGTGGGCGATCCGCCGTTGGCGGCCCAGATCGCGAACCGGCCGTCTCCCTGAGGGGAGCAGGCCACCGGCGTGACGCGCTCGATCCCGGACTTGGCGCCGATGTGATGGATCAGAATGAGCGTGGTGCCTTCCCACATCCCGCCGACGCGTCCCTCGTTCGCCCGGAACTCCTTGATGATCTGGGTGTTATAGTCGCTGGCCCCGCCCGCAGCCGAGTTCACCATGATCTCCTCCGGCACGTGTCACTGGTTGTGGTATTCGTCGTGGCGGCGCAGCCACGTCCCCATCGGGCCAACCTCGGCGCGGCCCTTCGGCGTCCGGTCGAGGATCGCGTAGTAGCCCATCAGGAATTCGGTGCCGCGGGCGTAGCTGGAGTAGCAGTGGTGGACGCTATCGCCCTCGCGCGCGAACGTGCTGACGCCGTGCCCCTCGGAGAAATAGCCGGCGATGTCCGTGCCGGTCGCGATGGCGTTCTGGCTGGTGATCGGCGGCAGGTTGTCACGGACCCGCGGGTCGCTCAGCCGCGATAGCGCCGCAACCTCGTTGGCCCCGAGCAGCGGCGCGACCGCCTGCGGTGCCTCCTCGCCGGCGGAGACGCCGAAGTCGAGGTTGAAGTCGCTTTCGTGGCTGGAGGCCCAGTTGAAGCTCCAGCCCATGCGCGCGCGGTAGGCGAGCAGCTTGTCGATCGGCGCGCGCGAGACGCAGATCATCGTCACGTCGTTGGCCGCGAGGTGCGGGAGCACCCCGTTGAAGCTGTCAGCCGTCGCCGAGCAGGCCGGACAGCCAGCCGTGTAGTTCGGGCCGAACATGAAGTGATAGACGGCCAGCTGCGAGCGGCCGTCAAACAGCTCCGCCAGCGTCCTGGTCCCGTCTTCGGTCTGGAGCGGCGGGTACTGCTTCTCGACCGGCACCCAGGGAAGCTCCCGGCGCTGCCGGGCGAGCTCGTCGCCCACCCTTGTGAGCTCCTTCTCGCGCTCCAGCAGCTCGGCACGCGCCGCGAGCCACTCCTCGCGCGTTCCGATCCGGTGACTGGTCATTGTGCTGTCTCCTTTGTATTTCCACATAGTTCGAGATGGACGGAGCCACCGATGTGACCTCACATCGGCGGCGCGATGCCGGGAACCGACGAGGGGCCCACGGTGATCAGAACCCCGAATGCGACGATCGCGAGTGCGAGCGGCACATCGAGGGCGGCCCTGGGTAGCAGGAGCTTCTGGGCAGTGACAAGGACGGCGATCGCGGCCATCCAGCCGACGCTCATCACGCCCAGCACCACCAGCATCGCCATCAGCCCGGCACTGGAGCCCGCGCAGCACAGCCCGAACCCGAAACCCGACCCGGCGGCCTCGCGGCAGCGGCGGCGGAAGTGCCGCTTGAGCGGCGTGAACTCGTAAGCCCCGGCGGCGATTGTCACCGCGCCGGCCGCGGCCGTCCCGTGCGGCTGGTAGGCCGCAAACACGACGGCACCCGCCAGGGCCCAGACCGCCAGGTAAGACCCGGCGAACAGCGGTACCGCGCGCACACCACCGGCGCGGGCGGCTCGCGCCACGGCGGGGGCCGCGCCCGGCAGCATCATCGCCGCCATCATCGCCACCCACACCGCGGTGAAGAACGCGAACGAGCCGAGCCGGGTCGCCACGCCCATGTCCATCCCGGTCATCTGCCAGACCGAGACCACCCAGCACGCGGCGGCGAGCCCAAGCGTCGCCGTCAGCGCGGCCGCCGCGGTCGTCCTAACGGCCGTCATTGCCGACGCCGAGGTCGTCAGAGCGCCCAGCTTCCAGGCGCGGCCACTGGGCGATGGGGCGTCCGCCCGGCCACTCTGGCCACTCTGACAGTGGTGGCCAATCGGGCGGGCCGCCGTTAGTCCGCGTGTTGGAGCACTGTTGTGGCCAGCCGGGGGGCGAGTCCTCCCACGGCTCCTGGCGGCCGTAGGCGGTGAGGTCCATGAGCGCGTAGCTGTAGTCCATGGCTTCGACGCCGCGGATGGTGGTCCAGTAGGTTTCGAAGACGCGGTCGCCGTCGCGCAGGTAGCACACCAGGTGCATCCTGCCGATCTGGCGGCCGACGAGGAGCGCGCCGAGGGAGTCCTGGGCGGAGTACCAGGGCATGTCCCAGCCCATGAAGTCGCGGTAGCGGGCGCTTTCGGCGTAGGGGCCCTGGCAGAAGACCGCGTAGGTGATGTCGCGGGAATGCAGGTAGGACACCTCGCTGACCTGGGTGGTGACCCAGGTGCAGCCTTCGCACTGCTGGGCCGCGGGCCGGCCGGTGTGCCACATGAAGTAGTAGGCGATGAGCTGCCGGCGCCCTTCGAACGCTTCGAGCAGGGTGAGCGGCCCGCGGGGCCCGGTCAGCGGGATGGCGGCGTCCATCTCCACCATGGGCAGCCGCCGCCGGGCGGCCGCGATCGCGTCGCCTTCCCGGGTGTGGGCCTTCTCCCGCACCCGCAGCGCGTCCAGCTCGGCCTGGAAGGCGGCCCGGTCGGTCACCGCGGGCATCGCCGGGGTGCCGACGGCGCCGTTCTTCGCCTTATCTTTCATGATCGCCTCCGTGTGTGTCTTGACACCCCTAGTTGCTTCGCGGCGTTCCGCGAGCCCGTACACCTGCACGGTCGCGCGTTTACCCTGCCACCTCGCCGCCATTCATCCACACCCACACGGCGATAAAAGACGCCAACGAGCCGAGCCGGGTCGCCATCCCGTGACCATGCCGTTCATCAGCCGGACCGCGACTACCCAGCATCTGGCGGCGACCCCGAGCGTCGCCGCAAGGGCGGCAGTCGGCGCGGCTGTCCTGCCGCTCGCCGTGGCGGCCGGGCGGGGCGGCGAAGCGTCCGGCCGGTACCAGAGCGGGCGGCCCGCGGCGAGGCAGCGCCAGGATCCCTGCCTAGCAGGCCTCCGGCCTGGCCCGGCGTCCACCTTCAGTCCCCCGCCTTTGCTTACGACGTCGCGGGCTGCGCTTGCAGCAGTGCGGCGTTCTGGCGCTCGAGAGCCTTGGCCAGGCCGCTGCGCCAACTGTCGGCGATGGTCCGGGACATGGGGTCGGGGGAGATGTCCTCCTCTCCGTTGTCCACGCCATCGAAGATGGCCCGAGCGACGGACTGGGGGGAGGACTTGGGTATCCAGGTCCCGGACCATGTCGGTGTCGACCGGGCCGGTCAGCACGGCGCGAACCCGTATGCCACCGCGCGGCCAGCAGAGAGCGCAGCGACTGGGTCAGGGAGATGAGCTCACCACCGCGCTCGAAGACTGGATCAAGCTCTGGAACGAAGCGGCCCGGCCCTTCACCTGGACCAAGACCCCCGACCAGATCATCGACCGCATCTGCCGCTACTGCTCACGCATCTCCGAACCGGGACACTAGTTCGCGGCTCGCACTGCTAGCCCGGAGCCGACCACGCTGGCGGCGGCTGTCTGGCCCAGCGCTGTGACGGATGCGGCACCGTAATGTGACCATCGCTCACGTCGACCCGCGGTGCGGGGCGCGCTACCGCCGCCAGTCCACGCGGTGTTCGGGGGTGTAGCTGCACCAGGTGCCGGTGCGCACCGACGCCCGCAGGTGCCGGCCGAGTTCCGGGTGCGCGTCGGCAACCCTGGCGATGGCATGACGAATGCGGTAGGTCACCGCCTTGCGCATACGCTCGGCCGGCGATCCAGCCACCCGGGGCCGTCCGCCCAGCCCGGTCGTTGCAGACAGCTCAGCCAGGATCGCCTCTCGCTCCTTGTTCAGTGCCTCGCCTTCATTGGCGCCAGCATCGACCGAGTCGAGCTCGGCGTCGATCCGCCGCAACCGCTCCCGGTAGGCCGCGAGCGCACGCCGGTCAACCACCGGCCCAACATCGGACCCGGGGAGCCCAGCGGCGCCGGTCAGCTGGCCGACATGGGTTTGTTCGCCGGGGCGGGCCAGCAGCACCGCCAGGTCGCGCAGCCCCTTGCTGTCCCGCAGCCCGACGGTCCGGCCGGCGTAGCACAGCGTCCACACCTCTCCGTCGAGGCGGAATATAGCCACTCCGTCTGGCGCTTCGCCGCCGCCCGCCCATTCCCGCGTCCGGGCCGCCAGGGCCGCGCCCGCCGCCGCGTCCAGCTCCGCCGCAAGAGCGAAATGCGCGTCGGCATCGTCAGCTCGGCCTAGGTAGCGGGCCAGAAGCCCGAGATGCGCGGCCACAGAGCCCCAGCTGCCGGCCAGGATGCCTCCGACGGCACATTGCCCGGCATATGGCTTCAGCAGCTGGTAGGCCACCTCGGCCGCGGTCCGGTGGCCGGCCAGCACAGCCGCCACCGAGACCTGCGCGTACTTGGGCAGCCAATCCCCGTCGCGGGGCACTGTCCCGGCAACTACCCGGTCGAGATCGGCGCGCGCCTCGGCGAGCTGCCCCCAGTGGGCTTTGAGCAACGCGCGTGCGTGGGCGCCCGCCTGCGGATCTTCCGGGATCAGGCCCACTATCTGGGCGAAGTCGCCGGCCAGCTCGTCGGCGCGGCCCTCGCTGACCAGCCGGATGAACCGCTGCACCAGCCCGAGGAGCCGGGCGTTGACGCTGCCCGCCCGTTCGGCCAGCTCGCCGAGCTCACGGGCATGCTCGTCGGCGCGGGCTAGATCGCCGCGCATGAGCGCCCGGGCGCCCCGCCACAGGGGCACGTACCAGGTCAGCCTGGGCTGGGCCAGGTGCTCGGCCAGCCGGGCGTAGGAGGAGATCTCGGCGTCCACCGCCGACCACTCGCCCGCTTCGGCGAGCGCGACCACCAGCAGCCGCCGTCCGAGCAGCTCGCGGGTGCGGTCGCCGCCGGCCCGGGCCAGCTCGATGATCTCGGCCGCCACGGCGCGCCGTTCGGCGACGTGGTCCGGGCCCGAGATCGCATCGCAGCGGGCGGCCAGCGCCGCGGCTAGCACCGCAGGATCGCCCAGCCGCCGGGCCATCGCGACGGCCTCGGCGCTCAGCGCCTCCCGCTGCTCGGGCGCGGCTCCAGTGAACGCCAGGGCCAGCGAAAGCCGCCCGAACAAGGCGGCCCGGGTTCTTGAGTCACCCTCCGGCTGGGCCTGCAGCGCCTCCGTGAGCACGGCCACCCGGTCCGGGTCGCGCAGGTCGATCTCGAAGCCGCCCTGGCCGCCAGCCACCCCGAGGGCAGCCGTGGCCAGCAGCTCCGCCCGGCCGGTCCGCCGGGCCAGCTCGGAGGCTTCGGCATATGCGGCGCGCGCCCGGTCCGGGTCCCCGGCAGCCAGAGCCGCCTCGCCCAGCGCGCACAGCAGCTCACCCCGGTCGCTGCCGGGGCCGGCAAAGGCCAGCGCTGCCGACAGCAGCCGCACTGCGTCCTCATGGCCAGCCCGGCGCACCGCATCCGCCGCCGCCAGCCGGGCGAACTCCACAGCCGGCCCCGCCTCCCCTCCCAGCTGTGCGGCGGCCAGCAGGTGACGGGCGGCGGCGGCCGGTCCGGCGGTGCCCGCCCGGTACCGCCCGGCTAGCAGCGCGCCGGCCCGGGCGTGCCAGCGAGACCGATCGGCAGGCCCAAGCTGGGTATCCAGTACCTCCCGGACCAGCGGGTGCGCGAACCGGTTGCGGATGACCACCCGGGCCGCCTGGGCCGCCGCCAGCGCGGACGCCACCGCCGCCAGCGGCTCCCCAGCCACCTCCGCGAGCAGCGGCGGATCGAACTCGTCGCCGAGCAGCGCGGCCACCCGCAACAGCCCGGCAGCCGGTGCCGGCAGCCGGGCCAGCCGCCGCTCCAGCACCGCCCGCACGGTGGGCGGTAGCAGCTCGCCCGGCAGCTGGGTCGAGACGTCCAGCCGCCCCTCGACGCGAAGCAGCCGGACCGTCTCGGCGGCGAAATAGGGGTTGCCAGCGGTGCGGGCATGCAGCCCTTCCAGGAGCGCGTCCGGGACAGCGGAACCGGTGGTCATCCGCACCGCGGCGGCCAGCTCGCCGGGAGCCAGCCCACCGAGCACGAGGTGGCGCTCCGGGCCGACCTCGGCGCACAGTGCGTCCGCCCCCGGCTCGGTGTCACGGTAGGTAGCCAACGCCACCACCGGCAAGGTGGCAAGCGCCCCCCCGATCGCCGCCAGCAGCCGCCTGGAACCCGGGTCCGCCCAGTGCAGGTCGTCCACCACCAGCAGCAGCGGACGCTTCGCCGCCGCCTCCCGGACCCCCGCCGCCACCGCCTCGAACAACAGGAACCGGGACAGCTCGGGATCCGCTTCATTAGGGCCTGAGCGCAGCACATCGCCGACGCCGAGCTGGTCGAGCAGCCGACCCCACATCCAGAACGGCGGGGCGCCGTCATCCTCCGGGCAACTCACCCACGCACAGCCGAACCCGTCCTTTGCCAGCAGGGCCGCGCACGCGGCCGCCAGCCGGGTCTTGCCGATGCCCGGCTCGCCGCCGACCAGCCCTACCCAGCCTCGTCGCTCCGCCGCCGCGCGCACCGCCGCGCCGTGCAGCTCGGACAGCTCCGCGACCCTTCCCTCCAGCACGGACCCGATCCTGCCAGGCCAGGCCGCCGATTCCCAAAGCCAGCTGGGCGAGGCGCCGGGGCTGTACGGATCGCCGACCACCAGGGCAAGGCCGAGTCTCCCCTGGCCGCCGGAGGCGAGTGGCAGTTTGACCCACGAGCATCAGCCGTTACCCAGCCACTCGTACTGCGGGAAGGCCACATGCTGTCGCCCGCCATGATTGTGGGACACTCTGAGGGGTTGTCTGCCACGAGGATGCTCGTGGCAAAGACAGCAGGCTCCTGGGCCGGGCGTCCAGGGTCTGCTGTGATGCTGAATGGCAGCGCCGTCCGGCGGGGGCAAGCTCAGGCTGTCCTGGCCGCTGGCACACCACTTTCTTCGCCAGGCCGACGGAAAGCCCGCGACCGACTACATAGCCAGAGCCGCACAGAACGATCATTCCAGCGCGGCCTAAACACCGTCGCCGACCGGCCGGAACCCGCGCATAGCGGCGGATATCGCACCTCAAGCGGTGCGCAGCGCAAACTACAGCGTGTGACAGAGGGACAGCGGCTCCTGGTGCCGGATCGGCGCGCCTAACGGCGGCTACGGAAATACTCGGGTGGATGATATTCAGCTGCAGAACGTGATGTCGGCCCGGCTGGAGGTCCAAGGGCGGAGTTAGCTGGGTGGCGCCTGCTCCTGGCCTGTTTCTTGTCCGCTTGATCGCCTGCGCTCAAGCTGTTGTGCGGCGAGCTCAACCGGGGGCCGGTAGCCGCGAGAGCTGTTGATGTTGCGGTGCAGCGCATGGTTCAGGTCGCCGAGGTCACAATGTGCCAGGCCGCCAGCATCGCTGATGGCCACCTCACACAGGAACGCCATGTCGTTCATGCACCCCAGCACGCTGCGGTCCGCGGTCTTGGCCAAGATCAGCTCCTGTGAGCGCAGGTTGCCGAACGTTGCAGGCGGCAGGCCCTCGCGGCGAAGTTCCCGCTCGACCAGCTCGGTGACCAGACGGTGGGTTGCGCGCAGGTCTGCCGCGCGCACGTCGGCCTCGAAGATCGAAAACAGGGTGGCGGCGTGGGTGAGCAGCAGGCACTTGCGCCGGTCGAACCAGAGCAGGTTGGCGTACCAGTCCTCGGCTTCTGGTGTGGGTCCTGGCTCGGCGACGCGGCCCGCGCCGAGGACAGCCAGCAGCTTCTTGGTGCACCGCAGGATCACCAGCCGATCATAGGGGTGCGCGGCGCACCGGACGCCCGTCAGGACGTGGCCGCTGCCCGCCCGGGCCGGCGTCCCGAAGACCGAACGGCCGGATCGGTTCTGCCCTACCGTCTGGGTATGCCTGCCAGGAACCTGCCCACGCCCCAGGACGCGGCCACCGCCCGCCAGATCCTGCTCGGCGGGCTCGCCCAGGGTACTGAGGTAGCCGAACTGGTGGGCGAGCTAGCGCCGCTGCATCCCCGCAACAACACCTTTCCCGGCGAGGTCTTGCTCGGTGTCGCCGCCGACGCGCTGGACTGGTGCGGGGCCAGCCGCGCCGACCCGCTGGCCCTGGAAGGGATGCGGGAGCGGTTCCTGCCCGAGTGCCCCTTCCGCGGACGGCAGGACAAGAAGCTTCAGTTCGCGATCCTGGCAGCGGCGGCGCTGCGCGGCGGAGCAGAGCCGGACCTGCTCGACGAGGTCGCCTGGTGGCAGACCGATGACTTCTGGCAGTACGCCCTGTACGCGGCGGTCGCTTATATCCGCGCCGCCGCCGGCCGGGCCGGCGTGCCGGTGCGCCAGGCATGCCAGGAACTGGCCCAGCGCGACGGCCCGCGGCCCGGATGAGCCTTCGCTGATGCACCCTGATGACCGGGCTCGCAAGGGGCCAACCGGCTACCAGGCCAGGCAGCCTGGCAGGGTTTGACCGCACCGGAGGTGTGAAGTGGCGCGGACCTGGTTGTCGATCCGGGTCGACCTGATCGAGGGCCACGGCGAGCAGTACTGGCCGCGGCCAGGACGGATCTTCGCGGCCGCCCGCAGCCACACCTTCAAACAGCTCGCCGACGCTATCGACGACGCGTTCGCCCGCTGGGACCGCTCGCACCTGCAGGAGTTCACCCTCGCCGACGGCAGGCGCTTGTGCGATCCGGACCCGGACTGGGAGAACGAGGGCGACGTCACCGGGGACTACCGGCGGGTGAAGCTGTCGCGGCTGCACCCGGGAGAGCAATTCGCCTACGTGTTCGACCTCGGCGACGACTGGGCCCACCTGTGCACCGTCGGCGCGCAGCGGATCGACCCGGTCGAGGTCCTGGGGATCCTGCCAGACACGCCGCTGCCGTACTGGGGCTGGGGCGACATTCCCGACCAGTACCGGCGCCGCTGGGACGACGACGACGGCGAGTCACCTCCGCCCAGGAACCCGGGGCTCGCTGATCTTCCACCGCTCCGGCCTCACTGGGGGCCCGGCAACCGCCGGCCGAGGCGAAGGTTCACGGCGCTGTAGCCAGGCACCTGCCGGTCAGGCAACCACCCACCTGGCCTCCCCCGAGCCCGTCCCATGCTGCCGTCGGCGCCCGCGCAGAACACCCAGCTCCGCACCATCTGGAGACGATTCCGTCAGGTTCAAACCGACGTCCATAACAGCGGCTCAGCGTGCGTTCTCCCTGACCTCCTGCATCATTGAATGTAATGCCGCTAATCGGCGTAGCCCGTTTCCGGCCGCCGGCTCGCTGCGGCGTGACTGCTCTGGAAGTCGCCGGGTACCAGATCAACGAAAGGGAATTATGCCGCCCGGTCTGGGTTCGCCCTGGTTCAGGCGGTGCGGCGCGTTAGGTCAGATGGGTCCAACTCGACCGCGAAAGGCCTGGTGATCCGGCCCGGGGTCCCTGCAACGAGCGTAGTACGGGTGACATACCGGCCGCGGCTCAGGGAACAGGCGACGATCTTCGGCGTGCCATGCAGTTCCACCCGCCAGTAGACGGGGATTCCTGCTTCCGCGTACATGACCGGCTTGATCGCCCGGTCTATCGCCGTCGTGGACGGGGAGACAACCTCGACCACGGCCAGCACCGCCTCGCAGGGAAGCCTCGTGGCCGTCTCATCGACTGCTCCGGCGGCCACGACCACGACGTCAGGCACCAGGAGCTTGCCGCCCGGCAGTGCCACGTTAACCGCTTCCAGCACCTCAACGTCTGCGCCTGCGGCGCTGGCCGCCTGGGCGAGAGCGCGGTGCAGCCAGTAGGACGCCCGCTGATGGCCTACTCCCGGCGCAGGGCTCACGACAAGCACTCCACCTTCGTAGACTTCGAAGCGGGCATGGTCACCGGCATCGGGCAGCGCCTCGACATCATCGGCGGTCCATGGCCCGGTGTGGTCTACCAGCGCGATGCTCATGATCTCACCTCCCGCCGTCATCCAGTCTGACATCTGCGCAGCCCCGCCGGAACGGGCATCGCGCCCGTTCGCACCGCCTAGCTCAGCCGGGCGATTAGCAACCGCCTGCGTAATAAGCCATGCCCCACCAATGCCAGCCGCAGCATCGCGATCAACCGGCATGTTCAACGCACACCACTCAACCGCCGTGCCGGGCTGTCATCAAGAGCCAATCCGTGCGGTTCAGTGCCAGCTACTGGTGCCCAGAACGACGGTCAAATGACGGTCAACGGATCTTGAAACCCGCCCGGATGATCCCAGAATGACACTCTGACCTGGGATTCCTAGTGGAGCTTAGGAGATTCGAACTCCTGACCTCTTGCATGCCATCTCAGTTCATTCATCAGCCTGACCAGCGGTAATGGTGAAAGGCCAGTTCAGAAGCTCCTCTTCAGCCCAGCTGGGCCCGGTTGAGGCGAGTTCGCGCCAGTTGCGACCTCCCAAAATCCTCCCAGTTGATCAAGGAGGAGCATCATGTCCCACCACCATCCGCGCGCGGATGCCAGCGCTTCCGGCCTCTCCCGCCCACATCGTAGCGACGGCCCGCCCAGCCCCCGGCGGGCCTCTGCGGAGCCTACCGAGCTTCCCGAAGCCATGCTAGTGCCGCCCGGCGCCCCTAGTTACCCCGCCATCGGCGCCCGGGGAGAACACCCGATGGCCGCAGCCGCCGGGATCCCCTCTGCTCACCACGCCGCCAGGCCGGGCGGTGCCACGGCCACCGGCCCGGTCCACCCAGCCACTGGCGGCCCGGAGGCAGATCCCGGCCTGCCCGACGTTGCCATCCCCGCCCAGGCCGCCGACGAGAACCCGTTCTTGCCCGTGGCGGGCCGGGTCCGGGCCGTGCGGTCGTGGCCGCTGCTGGTCCTGGCGCTTCCCGCCATGGTCGCGGTCTGGTCCGGGTGGGTGGGGATCGGCCAGATGACAGGGTTCGGGCAGGTCCACCCCCTGCCCGGAATCTGGGACTCCCTGCACATCGACACCGCCATCACCCTGCCCATCGGCGTCGAAGCCTATGCCGCCTACGCACTGCGGGCCTGGCTATCGGCCAGCGCCGTCGTGTCCGCCCAGACCCGCTGGTTCGCCCGCGCCTCCGCCATCGGATCCCTCCTGCTCGGCATGGCCGGCCAGATCGCCTACCACCTCCTCGCACAAGCCCGCACTGCCCAGGCGCCCTGGGGCATCACCACCGCGGTGTCCTGCCTGCCCGTCCTGGTCCTGGGCATGGGCGCGGCCCTCGCCCACCTCCTGCGCGCCGACTCCTGCCGCACAAACCTGGGCGGCCAAGCCGGCTCCACGCACCCGGACCAGGCGGCTGGCAAGGACACCCGCGCAGACCACACCGCCATACCGATCCGGCCAGAACGGCTCGCCCAGGCCTGGGCGACCGCGACCACGCTCAATGCCGCAGGCCAGCGCGTATCCCGCCGCTCGCTGCGCGGCGCCGGCGTACGCGGCTCAAATGCAGAACTGGGCGCAGTCGCCCGCCTGGTCACGACCCAGCTAGCCAGCCAAGGACAGTGAGCGGTTCCTCCGACATACCTGACATGTACCTCAGCGGTGCCAACCGGACGGAGCCTGGCCCGGCGGCATGCACATCAGGGCGCTGACCACAGGTGCGCATCCGCTGCGCTCACCAAGAGGCCCCGGGTGCGCTGCCACGCGGCGCGATCGGATGCGGCTTCGAGGTCAGGGGGCGGCCGATCGTCCGTCCGCACTGCGAACGAGCTTGGTGCGGACCCACCCCGATACCGCGGCATCGGCGGTCGGCGTGGAAGACGAATGGCAACGACGCTGAGTTCCTGCGCGGTTCTTCGGCTTCGTCTACCCGCCCCGGGGAAACGGAACGTGATTCGGTCACCTGCCCATCCGGCGGCTGGCTTGCAAGCCCGACGCGAGCGGCGGCATTCCCGACAACGCCCGCATTCGCTGCCGGCGAGTTGTCCGGACTGATGACGAGTTTTGTCGTGAGCCACCTCGAACGCGTATGTCATGCCCGCGTTCGTGTCGTGATCGAGCACGTCCGCCGGGAAGCCGTATGCCCCGGATGGGCGTCATCACCGGGACGCGTGACCGCCCACTGGTGCGGCTGCGCGCAGGTTCGGCTGTTTGAGAGCGATGTCGGTGGCGCTGGCCGGTGAGTGCCCCCTGCGGTCCCGCGCGCGTTCGCCCAGACGGGCTGGCCACCCGGGGCGGCGGAGCTTGAGGACGCTGCCCAGCGGCTCCATGGCGCGAGCCGAAACAGTTGTGCCACGAGCGGTCAGATGATTGGCGGGGGGTGCTGGCCGGGGTCTAACCGGGCTTTGCCGCGAGCATGGAGATGCTTTTCACGCCGAAGGTCTTGGTCGCTCCCTGCGCCGAGTCCGAGATGAAGTGGTACTGAGGGTTCTCTCGCACCTTGCGCAATTCGAGCCCGGCGTCCTCGATCGCTCGCTGGTAGTCGTCTTCTTGCAGCGCACCGCCGATGCAAGATGCCCACAGGTTGACGTCGCAGACGATCTCTTCGGTGAGCTGGCGCTCGGTCACGATGTCGGAGATGGCAGTCCTGCCGCCAGGCTTGAGTATCCGTGCGATCTCACGGAATACCGCTGTCTTGTCGTCACAGAGGTTGATAACGCCGTTGCTGATGACGACGTCCGCCGACCTGTCGGCAACCGGCGCGTGTTCGATATAGCCCAGTTCAAGGCGCACGGTGGTGTAGCCGTCGCGGGCGGCAAGGCGCCGGGCTTTGGCGAGCTGCTCCTGGGTCATGTCGACGCCGATGACCTCGCCTTCGGCCCCGGCATGATAGGCCGCGAGGAACAAGTCCATACCTGAGCCGCTGCCGAGGTCGACCACCCGCTCGCCACGGGTAATCGCGGCCAGCCCCAAGTGGTAGCCCACCCCGGCGAACGACTCGATCGCTTCAGGCGGCAGGCGGTCGAGTTCGCCGGCCGGGTAGCCCAGCCGCTGGGCCAGGTCCCGCCCCATCTCGAAATGGAATGTGCCATGCGGCTCCTCCGCGACCGCCTTGTACATGACCTTGACTTTGTCCCTCAGCTCGCTGACGTCTACCTGGGCCATCACGCCCTCCCTTCGACTAGATGCTACTGTGCACCGGCGATATCCGCCCTGGATGCCCCGCACCGGTGATCATCACCGGGAGCGTCCCGTTCCTCTGCCGTCATCTGGCCGTCCTGCCGCGGCGGGAGCACCCGTTCTTCTCCTGCCGCTGTAAGGGGAGGGTAAGGGAGTTGCGGGCGCGCAGCGTCCGGGGTTCACCCGACATTTCGGTGAAGACGCGGCCGGCCGGCGCCCAGGTAGCGTTGGTGGCGTGCAAGCTGGCGACCAGGATTCTGGGATCCGGCTGGCCGAGCTCGCGGCCGCCTTCTCGCTGGCGATGGACCTGGGGTTGGGCCAGCCGATGGAGCACGTGCTGCGGTCCTGGCTGATCGCGGCCCGGCTAGCAGATCGCCTGGACCTCGAACCCCAGGCCCGGGCCTGCCTCTACTACGTGATGATGCTCGCGTGGGTGGGCTGCGTGGCTGACACCGCGGAGGTCGCGACCTGGTTCGGCGACGACATCGCCTACCGGCGCGACAGCTATCGCGTCGACCTGGCCGGGCTGCCCATGATGGGCTTCGCCCTGCGCCACGTCGGGACGGGCAGCCCCGCGCCGCACCGCCTCCGCTTGGCGGCCAGCCTTGTTCTGAACGGCCGCCGGGCGGTCGAGCGAGGGCTCATGTCGCACTGCCTGACCACCGCTCGGATGGCCGAACGGCTCGGGCTCGCCGGGGATGTGTGCGGCCCGCTGCAGCAGGTATTCACCCGGTGGGATGCCAGGGGTGTCCCTGGCGGCGTCGGAGGCGACGAGATCGCCCTGCCAGTGCGGTTGTTCCACCTCGCTGACGTCGTCGAGGTGTTCCACAGAGCAAGTGGTGCCGACGCTGCCATCGAGGTGGCTCATGCCCGGCGGGGCAAGCAGTTCGACCCGGCCGTCGTGGACCTGTTCTGCCCCGCGGCCCGTGAGGTGCTCGCTGACATGAATGCCGTCCCCGAGGTGGGGATGCTGATCGAGAGCGAGCCGGGCCTGCAGCGCCATCTGACCGAGCGCGAGCTCGACCAGGCGTTGGAGGCCGTGGCCGACTTCACCGATCTGCGATCCCCGTCGCGGGCGGGCCACTGCCGGGGGGTGGCCAAGCTGGCCTCCAGAGCCGCTGAACTTTGCGGCCTCCCCGGTAGCGAGATCGTGACTGTGCGCCGCGCCGCGCTCGTCCACGACATCGGGCTGCACGGGATCCCCGCCACGATCCTCGACAAGCCCGGGCCCTTGACCGGCACCGAGTCAGAGCGGATACGCCTGCGCGCCTACTACACCGAGCGGACCCTCGCCAGGCCGCCGGCCCTGGCCCGCATCGGCTCCATCGCGTCGATGGCCAACGAGCGCCTCGACGGGTCCGGCTACCACCGCGGCCTGTCAGGGACGGCGATTCCTTCAGCCGGGTGCATCCTGGCCGCCGCCGACGCCTACCACGCCATGACCGAACCCCGCCCGTACCGGCCCGCCCTGTCGCCCACGCAGGCGGCAGGCCAGCTCCGCGGCGAGGTCCGGTCGGGCCGCCTGGCAGCCGACGCCGCCGACGCCGTGCTCACCGCCGCAGGCCAGCGCCGCGCCAAGCGCCGCGCAGGCCCCGCCGGCCTCACCCCCCGCGAGGTCGAGGTCCTCACCCTCATCGCCCGCGGCGCGTCGACCCGGCAAGCCGCCCACACCCTCGGCATCACCGCCAAGACGGCGGAGACCCACATCGAGCGCATCTACGCCAAGACGGGCGCCTCGACCCGCTCGACCGCCACGCTGTTCGCCATGCGGCACGGCCTGCTCGACACCCTCGAACCCATCGATCTGTAGGGCAAACCCCGGACGACGCTGGCCCCCCGCCATCCGTACCGTGGCGTGCAGACCGACGTGAGAAAGGGTGCATCCATGGCAGGCAAAGCTGTCGTAAGCCTGATCACCGGGCTCGAAGACCCCGAGAAGGTCACGGTCGCGTTCCTCACCGCCGTCGGCGCCGCCGAATCGGGCCGCCCAACGCTGATGTTCCTCACCAAAGAGGCCACCCGGCTCGCCATCGCAGGCACCGCCGTAGGCGTTGCCTGCGAAGGCTGCCCCTCGCTCCCCGACCTCGTCAAACGCTTCCAAGCCGCCGGCGGACGATACTACGTCTGCCCGATCTGCTTCGACGCCAGAAAACTCGACCAGGGATCACTCATCGCCGGCGCGGAACTCAACGGCACCACTCCCATGTGGGACTGGATCGGCAACGACGACGCCACCACCTTCAGCTACTAGCCTGGCTGAGGCGAGCGAACCCTGGTACCGGATTCGAACTTTTGAGGCGGCTGGAAATGCCCGACTTGTCCGCAAAGCTATCGGGTCTTCCGGCGGTGCGGGGTCAGGCGCCGTGGCCCAGCCACGAGTACGTCAAAGGCTGGGGTGTGTTCGGGCTGCCCTTCGACTCCGGTCACGTCCTGGCGTTGCGGGTCTTCCCGGAGAACGACTTCGGTCCCTACCGGACCGTGTGGCACTGCGATCCGTCCGGTCGCTGGTCCATCCACGTCGACGGCCCGCGGCTCGACACCACCTGCCCCCGCTACTACGGCCCGGCCTGCGACTTCACCGGGCACGCCCAGATCGGGCTCACGTGGGCCGGGCCAGCGACCCTGCACGTGAGCATGGATTCACCGGCGCTGGAATGGACCCTCACCGCCACCTCGACCCGCCTGCTGGGCTTCCTCAACATGATCAGCGCGGCGCTGCCGCTGGTCACCTGGCGCCTGCGGCCACTGGTCCGGGCCCGGGAGCGGCTGGCTAGCGCGCTGGGAATGGGCGACTTGCGGTTGTCCGGGACAATGCCCAGCGGCCACCACGGAACGCTCATGCCGCAGCGGATGTACTTCATCGACGACTCACGAGCCACGCTGGACGGCGCTAACTTGGGCCGTCCAGCCCACCTGCCAGACAACCCCGCCATCGGCGGCGTCGCCCTGCCAGCACGCGGCGTCCTCGCCACAGGCCAGGCAGTCTGGGAGATCGCTGACCCAGCCGAATATGAGCGCGCACGATCCCAGACAGCACCAGCAACACGGCCTCCCACCGGCGGCGGCTGACCGGCGCCACCACCATGTCATCCCGGCGCGAGGCCGCCGAGCTGGCCCGCATCGCCGGCGATCAGGCCACCACGGCGACCGCGTTCCGGGTGTCCGTGCCGCTTGCCGATCACCGGCGCTCCCGCTGGCCGATGCCAGGCCGGGGTAAGCGGATCGGCTTGCTGGCACGTTGTTAGGGCGTGGGCCCGAAACCGCTCGACTTCGCCGAGTTCTACGCCTCGTCCCGGGACGACTGCCTCCGAACGGTCCTGGCCATCACCGGGGATAAGGAGGCGGCGGCGGACTTCGTTGCCGAGGCGTTCGCCGGGCCTGAGCGTCCTGGCGGACGGTGGACCGGCATCCGGCGCTTCGCCGTAACGGTATGGGCCGCGCTGTTCACCGTGGCCGCCACCGGCCGCCTCACCCGCTGGCTTCCCGCCCGCCCAAGCCTGACACCCATCACAGCGGCCATCCCCGGATTCGGCGCCGCGGCCGTCGACGTGACCGCGCCCCGCACCCTCGCCCCGGTCCCGATCGCCGGGGCAGCCAGCGCAAGCCTGATCCGGCTCACCCGGGCCAGACGCGCCGCCCGCCGCTGCCTGACCACCCGCGCCACGCTCACCTGACCCGCGACCGCCTGCAGGCCGCCGACAGCGCGATCGCCCTCGCGCGGCAGCAGATTGCGATCGACGGCATCGCCCTCACGTCCCCGACATTCACCCGCCGACGGCCCGCCCACCTGACGAACACGACAATGCCGCAAACAGATTCTTCGGGTGACCAAGGTGCTGGGCGCCCGCTCAAGAAGGCATGCGAAACGTTGGCGCGCGCCTCAGGCCGAGCCCGCCGGTTCAACAGCCGGCCTGAATGGATGAGCTACGGCCGGCCTGCAACGTCGCATGCCACGGCGATCACCGGGAGGAAGGCGATGGCGGCCGGGGAGCATGAGCGCTGCGGCGCCGGCAGCCAGCCTGGCGGTCCTGGCCGACCGCCCCGGCCGCGGGGCGGCGCGAGCAGCCGGTGGATGCGGGCCGTGGCGGCGGGTCCGCTGGCGGTGAGCGCGGCGGCACGGACGCCGGCCCTGGCGAGGATGACCAGCGCGGCGGCAAGGTCGCCGGGGTCGTGGCGGCGTGCGGCCGCGTCGTCAGCGGCCATCTCGGCGAGCACGGCGAGTTCCGCGCTCGCCTGGGCAAGGAGCGGCACGTGCGGGAACGCGCGCGCGAGCGCGGAGGACGCGGTCAGGGTCAGGTGGTGGCGGCTGCGCAGGTGGGCGCGCTCGTGGGCGAGGACCGCCTGCAGCTGCCCGGGCCCGAGCACGGCCAGGGCTGCGGTGGAGACCACCACGCGATGGCGCCCTAGCGGCAGGCAGTAGGCGGCGGGTGAAGCCGCCGGTAGGCTTCCTCGAGAGCACCCGCCGGCTCCGACGATGCCATCACGGTGCTCGACTGGAGCGCAGCGCTACTCGGCCAGCGAGCCTACGACGTCGCCTTCACCGCCCTCACGCTGGCCGAGCCGCCGATCCTCGTGCCGGCCCCGCTACGTCCCATTGTGCGTGCCACAGGCCGCTTGCTGGCGCGACGATTCGCGCGCCGCTACCGCCGCCACAGCGGCGTCACCATCCAGCAGCGCTCGCTGCGCTGGCACCAGGCCATTGTCTGCCTGCGCGCCCTGGTGGAAGTGGCTGGCTGGGACACCCACGAACTCGCCACGCGAGCCAGCCACCCATGGCTCCTGTCTGGCCCCAGCTTCGCATCCAGGGTGTCAGAACTCACCGGCATGACGGTGCGACCCGCATCGCGAACCGCCATCATCGCTCCGAGCGCCCGCTGATGAGCTTTGGTCATCGGACGACCACGCGCAGCCGCTCACGGGCAGCCCCGAGCGCGCGCTCAACCTGCTGGTGGCTGTCGCCTTCGGCGAACACGAAACCCAGGTAACGGTCCCCTTCGGGGAGGGGGTGGACAGGCTGGCCGAGGGGGGTGGTGATGGTAAGGCCGGTGATTCCGGGCACTGCCGCGGCTTCGGTGCGGCCCTCAACCGCCAGCAGCACGCCTGGCCGCTCGATGGGGAGCATGAGCACGCCGGACGTGCGGGCCATGTGGCGTGGTGACACGCGCCGGCCCAAGGCGTTGGCCAGCACCAGCTCCTCCAGGCTCTGCCCGCCAGGGAACCGCAGCGCCCGTGAGCAAAGGCCGCCGATGGAGCGTGCCGCCAGTTCGAGCATGGCGGGCCTGGCCTGGCCGCCGCGGTCGTCGATGCGCAGCTCGGCGTGGATGGGGCCGTGTCTGAGCCCGAGCGCGCGGGCGGCTTGCCCGGCGGTGCGGACGGCAGCTGACAGGACG
>WNFD01001098.1_pt1 | contig 34221 bp, 26 predicted proteins | sample 5400491 | NCBI WGS metagenome assembly WNFD01 (sample SAMN13153343, study PRJNA577476) | soil metagenome | isolation source: 120 cm saprolite under Douglas fir tree site 2 hole 2 replicate 2 | place: USA:California | collected 2015-04-18 | reverse complement strand
GCCGATGCCCGGCAGCCGCACATCGAGCGCCGGCGCGCCGACGTGCGCGCGCGGGGTGAGCAGCGGATTCGCAAGCTGCACGACGAGGCCATGGCCCTCGCGACGGATCGGCCGATTCACCCGAACTACCTGGCGCATCTGGCGGGCGAGGTCTTGCCCGCCAACACCATGATCGTGTCCGAGAGTTTCCGCAATGCCGACCACCTCATGCCCTTCGGCCTCGACAAGAGCCAGTGGCGGCTCGTCCGGAGCTTCGGCGCCTCCCTCGGTTACGGCATCGGGGCGGCGGTGGGGGCGCAGCTCGGCGCCCCGGACCGCCCCGTCGTGTGCAGCCTCGGCGACGGCGCGGTGATGTACAGTGCCTCGGGCTTCTGGACGATGGCCCGTTACGGCCTGCCGATCCTGACGATCGTCTGGAACAACCTGAACTACCAGACGGTGCGCACCAACTTCCACACCTTCGGGGGCGAGATGGCCAAGCAGAAGAAATATCCCGAGGTCTATCTGGGTGAGCCGGAGATCGACTTCGTGATGCTCGCGAAGGCGCAGGGCATCCAGGGCAGCGAGGTCCGCGAGCCCAAGGACCTGAAGGCCGCGCTGCGGCGCGGTGTCGACGCCATCACGGCGGGTGAGCCGTATGTGCTCGACGTGCGCGTGGCCACCGTGGGGACGGGCGCGGAGTCCACCTGGCACCAGCGCTTCAAGCTGCGGAAATAGGCGGCCCGCTGCCGCGAGAGTGCGGGGCCCCTGTAATCCCTGCGACTACCTTGCCGTGTGGCTGGACGCAAGCAGGTCCGCTGGCGCCAGGTACGTCATAGAAGCTGCAACGCCCCCGTGCATAGCGCGAGGGCGTTTTGTTCTGCATTTGCACGGCTTGCGTCAGCCAGAGCCAGGAGGCAGGCGACCCACCTAGTCTATTTTTAGGCTTCCTGGTTTTGTGATCGTTCTATGCGAAGGCGCGCCGCCGCAGTAACGCGACTGACAGAAGAGCGACGCCCATCAGCAACCAGGTAGAGGGTTCCGGAACCGGAACCCCCTGGTCGGTAAAACCGGCAGGGAGATGATTAGGATCGGGAAAGATGGTGATGGCCGGGTCAGGGAAGTCTTCTCCCCAAGGGAGGTCGACCTGCTGATTGACGACTCCGGCGTTGAACTTGAACTGTGCCAAGGCAGTGAGGTTGGTTACATTTCCAACATTCACACCAACCGGCCCACCAGTAACGCTAAAGGGAGTACAGACGCCGTTCAAAACGGGGAGAGGCGTGGCTCCGTTGATGGCCACTGTGGCCAAGATGTTGTCGCCGGCGGCGATTGCGGCGGCATTGCAGCTACCGCTATTGAATTCGGAGAAGCTCCAGACTCCCGGCGCCGTTACGTAACTTTGTGAGAGCTGGACGTCCAGCCACAATGGCCCGACCCCAAGCTTGCTTGTGCCGACTCCCCCGCCCCACAGGTAGACAAATTTACCCTGAGAATCAACCGCCAGCATAGTCCCGGTAAAGTTCACTGAGGCATCGTCGAAAACGAACGGTAGCAGGGTGTACCGGTTTGCCAACAGTGTGCCGACGGTGTTGCTCCGGAAGCCTGAATCGAGGGTGTTTCCAGGAAGACAGGGGAACTCGGGTCCCGCACACAATACCGCAGTAACCGTGGCCGCGTGGGCCCGTTGAGGATGCGCCACGCAGATCGCAGCCAGCAACGTCGCTCCCAAGAGCAGTGAGATACGCGTCATGTTTTTCTCCTCGGTCGGTCGTAACCTTGCACAGTAGCCCATGACCCTCTCTCTGTCGCTGTTGCCAAAGTTGCTCCAGAGGGCGAGGCTCAGCAGGATTTATGCCACCGCGCACTCCGTCATGAATCGCCTGGGCTTACAGCTGGCTGACTTCCACGACCCGATCGAGCTGTAAGATTCCTCGACGCTGTGCCTCTCCCATAGGCAACCTGTCTTGGGCGAGCCTTGGCTAAACACTAGCTCAGCGAGGAAAGGGCCGTTGTCACGGCATGCCACCTGTGGCGCAGCCAGAACGTGGAAATTTCGCGCGACGGCGCTTCCGGTCAGGCCTGGACGATCACCCCGGCATGCAGGAGCCGCTCGATCTCCTCCGCGGCAATGCCGGCGGCGCGCAGCACCTCGACCGTGTGCTGCCCGATTTCCGGCGCGAGTGTTGGCGGAACCTTCTCTTGCCCGCCGACCTGGAGTGGGCTCGACACGGTGAGCGAGGCGCCGGCCCGCGCGTCGTCGATGGGCACCAGGGCGCCGCTCGCTCGCATCTGGACATCATGCGGAATGTCCTCGAGCGTGGCGACGACGCCGAACGCGATGCCGGTCTTCTCGAGGATCGGCGCCCACGCCGCCCAGTCCTTCGTGGCGAACCACGCGTCGAGGATGGCGGTGAGGGCGCGCGCGTTCGCGCGCCGGTCGTGCGTCGCGGCGAAGCGCGGATCGGTCAGGAGGTCCTCGCGGCCGATCCCCCGCACGAAGCTCTCCCAGTGACGCTCGTCGCCCGTGATCGTCAGCATGAACCAGCGCCCGTCCCGGCAGCGGTAGAGGTTGGCCAGCGCGCTGATGGCTTCCTCGCGGGGCGGGCGCACCTCGGTGCGCGCCCCGCAGAGGATGCCTTGCACGGGGATAGCGTTCATCCAGAGCCCGTTGGCCATCAGCGACGTGGCCACCATGGTGCCGCGCCCGGTACGCTCGCGATGGTAGAGGCCGGCCATGATGGCCGCGAACAGTGCCGTGCCCGTCGGATGGTCGCCCATGCCCGGCAGGGAGCGGGCGGGTGGCACGTCCGGTGAGGCGCGCACGAGGTCCATCAGCCCCGTGCGGGCCCAGAGCGCGATGCTGTCGAAGCCGGGCTTGCTTGCCTCCTCGCCCGTTTCGCCGTAGGCGCTGATCGACGCATAGACCAGGCGCGGGTTGAGCGGGGCCAGGTCCTCGTAGCGAACGCGTAGCCGCGCGCGCGAGTCGAGCGGCGCGTTGGTGACGAACACGTCGACGTCGCGCACGAGGCGGTGCAGGAGGTCCTGCCCATCCCCCGTGCGCAGGTCGATGCCCACGCTGCGCTTGGTGCGGTTGTCGAGGATCCACGGATAGTTGTAGGGGCTCGGGGGATAGCCGGCGCCGCGTACGCGGTAGACATCGCCGGTCGGAGGCTCCACCTTGATGACGTCGGCCCCGAAATCCGCCATGATCGTCGTCGACACGGGTCCCGCGATGAAGTTGGCCGCGTCGATCACGCGGATACCGTCGAGAAGACGCGCCATGGTCAGAGCTCCTCCAGTGGGCCAGCCCGTAACACGAAGAGGGGATAGGATGCGCCCGGGAAAAGAATACCGCGACTCGCTGCGCGGTGGGCGGCGGGACGGGATCCTCGTGAGGCACCGTCTGCCAAAGGCTGGCCGGGCGGGTTATGCTCAGATGAGGTCCATGACCAACAGGCTGGGGACCACTCTGTCGACGAGTAGCCCCCGCGGTGAGCGCAGTCAACATCACATTTGAACCACAGGAGGATGCTCGCATGCGCCGTCTTATCATTCTCGCCCTCGCTACCCTCGTCACCGCCGGGTGTGTGGGTGGGACGCTTGGTCGGTACAGAACCTACGTGAAGCCCGACGGCACCGAAGAGCAGCGGAAGGTCGACTACACGGAATGCAGTACAGGCGGTCGGATCGCTGAACAGTACATCCCTGGCCTGAGCATGCTGGCCGAAGCCGAGCTACGGGACTGTATGGCGACCAAGGGATGGCAGAAGAGTCAGCAGGGGATGGTGGCACCGAACGCGATGGATGCGGTTCAGCCGTCCAAGTAGCGCGATGCACCAGGCCGAGCAAGAAGTGTAAGGGAGGACGACTATTCGGGAAACACCTACCCGGTCATCCTTGCCTTCTCGCGTTTTTATCTGTCGTCTACCCAACATAGTTGTTGCCTGCCTCCCTCCGTGCGCGGGATACTTCACGAACGCGGAGGCAAGACCGATGCGCTTCGCTAGTGAAGAACTCGTTCGTATGGCGATCAGTGCAATCCTTCGCAGCACCCCTTGGACTCACGCGTTCCTCTGCTACTTGTGTCTGCTGAACCTGATGCTGGAACATCTTGGTCCGGCCTACAAGGAGTCCGAGGTGCGATCCGCGATGGACCGGATCTTCGAGAACCCTGGAACATTGACGTCCCTGCAGTCATTCCGATGCGCGAAGTGTCAGTACATGCTGGCGTGCCTCGGCTTTAGCTGAGGGAGCCGCGCCTCCCCACGCTGGCGAAGGAGCTCGTCAGCCTCAACCTCGACCTCATCGTGTCTGGCGGCGGCGATCCCACGGTGCGTGCCGTGAAGGCGGCGACCACAACAGTCCCCATCATCTTCATCACCGGAAGCGCCGTCCTGGCCGGTATTGTCTCAAGGGGTGGAGCATGCGGTAGATCCTGTGGCACTCTCTAGCATCGACAAACAACTGCCGGGAGAAAAGGACATTCGTCGATGATGGATCGGGTCCACTGTGAGGCGGGTACAGAGGGTATGATCGGCGGGACCTACGCCCGCAAGATGTGGCCCATCCTCCTTGCCCTGCCGCTGGCCTTTGCCGCGCCGGCGCGAGCCGCCGAGGCGTCCTGCGTCGCGCCCATCGTCCTTGGCGACGGCTGGAAGACGGCTGAGCCTCAGGCGTCGGGCTTCGACGCCGCAGCGCTCTGCGCCGTGCTCGAACGCGTGGCCGGCGACGCGAGCAACATCCACGGTGTCGTCGTCGAGCGCCGCGGCCGCCTGGTGGCTGAACTCTACCGGCGGGGCAAGGACAGGTCGATTTGGAGCCTCTTCGCGCGCGAGACCGAGTTCGCGCCCACGGTGCTGCACGACCTGCGCTCGGTCAGCAAGAGTGTGGTCGGTCTGCTGGTCGGCAGCGCCCGCCAACAGGGAAAGGTCGATGTCGCCGCCTCAGCGCTCGCGTACTACCCGAGCCTCGCCGACCTGCGATCGCCCGAGCGCGACGCGATCACGGTGGAGCACCTGCTCACCATGAGCAGCGGATTGGAGTGGCACGAGAGCGTCACGTCGTACGGCGCGCTCGCCAACGACGAGACGCGTCTGTACTGGGACTGGAAACCGTACCGTTACGTACTGAGTCGGCCCATCGCCGCGAAGCCTGGCACGCAATTCAACTACAACGGCGGCGGCACTGCGGTGCTGGCCGACATCGTCGTTCGCGCGACCGGGATCCCGTTGCGAGACTTTGCGCGCGCCGCGCTGTTCGAGCCGCTGGGCATCCATGAGTGGGAATGGGTCGCCGATCCCTGGCTCCGACCACTCGCGTTCGCCGGCCTGCGCATGCGCCCGCGCGACCTGGCCAGGATCGGGCGCATGGTGCTCGCGCACGGTGAGTGGCAGGGACGGCAGGTCGTGCCGGCCGACTGGGTGGCGGAGTCGCTGCGTCCGCACATGGCCGCCGGCGACGGCCTCGGCTACGGCTATCAGTGGTGGACGGGCACCATCGATCGGGAGGGGAAGAAACTCGCGTGGAGCGCGGGCTTCGGCAACGGTGGGCAGCGGCTCTTTGTCGTGCCCGAGCTCGATCTGACGGTCGTGATCACTGCCGGCGCCTACAACGACCCGCAGATCCAGCGTGCGGTCACGGAGATCTTCAGGCAGATCCTGGCGGCCGTGCGGAGCTGACGTCGGGTCGAACGCTCTTGCCAAGGACGGGGCCACCGCCTCCGGAGGGCGTTCATGTTGCCTTCTATGAAGCGGCTGGCCGTGTCAACGCGTGGCTTTGTCCCTCCGGGTCTCTCTGGATCTGTTCCCTTCACTGCTGAGCCGTGACAGTGGGGCCAGTCTCGCGAGGTTCCGTCAGCCTTCTATTCGCGCTCATCAAGGGCGAGCCCATCGAGTGGAGAGCTCGTCGGCGCAGGAGGGGATTCGAAGGGTGGGGGCGCCATCTACGCGGCGGCCCTGCAACGGCGGCCAAGGCAACATTCGCGCTCACCCACCCATCGAACCTGCGAGAGACCAGTGCCCGCATCGTCAGGGCGTCGTCGACTCGTTCACATGGCCACGAGCGCAGCAACAGTGGGACGAGGCGGCCGAACGCGCTGAAGCTCGAACACGCTGCCATCTCGCAGCAGCGCATAGAGGATGCCGGCGAGGCGGCGGGCGAGGGCGACAACGGCCACCTGTTTGCCGCGGCGCGCGGCGATGCGCAGGGCCCAGGTCCGCAGCTCCTCGGCCTGGGGCGGGCGGCGGCGGAGGATGGAGACGGCGGCCTGAATCAGGAGCCAGCGGGTGCGTGAGTGGCCGGCCTTGGTGATCGCGCCCCGGTGCTGCGTCTCGCCCGAGCTGTACTCGCGGGGCACGAGGCCGAGGTAGGCTTCGAGCTGATGGGCGTGGCGGAAGCGGTGGGCGTCGTCGATCGCGGCGATGAAGGCGGCGGCGGTGACGGGGCCGACGCTGGGGACGGAGCGCAGGCGCGGCACACGCGGGTCCTGGACGGCGAGGTGCTCGATCGTTGCGTCGGAGTACGTGAGCTGCCGGTTGAGGGGGCGCATGAGGGCGAGCAGCGGCGCGACCACCGAGAGCAAGCGACCCGGCAGGGGCAGGCCCTGAACGCGGCGGACAAAACTCTCCGCACTGCCGGACGGAACGCGGTAGCCGTGCTGGCGGAGCAGGGCTCGGATGACCGAGATATAGCGCGTGCGCGTCCGGACGAGGGCGTCCCGGACCACCAAGCGGCCCCGCACGTGCCGCTGGGGGTCGGAGAGCCGATGGGCGGGGCGGTAGGCGCCGAGCAGGCACGCCTCCGCCAGGGCCCGGGCATCGCGCCGGTCGGTCTTCACCTTGCGGGTGCGCGTCGCATACATGGGCGCGAAGTTCGGGTCCACGACGATCACCTCGTGGCCCAGCGCCTCGAGACAGCGGGCCACCCATTCGCTGTCGGTCGAGGCCTCGATCAGCATCCGGGCGCGGGGCCGGGGCCCGAGCACGGCCGCGAAGCGCTCGGGCTCGGTGCGGATGCGCCGCTCGATGACCTCACCCCCCTCGGCGAGGATGTAGATCTGGCTTTCCCTCTTGTGCACGTCGATGCCAATATGGCCACCGCCTCCGGAGGGCGTTCATGTTGCCTATCCTCCTGGCCCGCCGCGTCCGCAAAGCGCCGCGACCGCGAGCGTCGTCACTATCCCGTAGGGCGCGTTCGCGATGAAGGCGTGGACCATGATGCCCGGCCCGGCATTCAGTCCGAAAAATCCCATACCGCCCATCGGCATGAATATGAGATACAACGCCGCGACCGGCGCGAGAAAGTAAATGAAGCCTACGGCCTTGTGACGGCCTTTCAGCATTCTCAGGATAAAGCCGAGCGGGATGCCCCATAGCCCGCCCCAGACAAGCGGCCTGTACACGCCCGGCGGCGCGAACGACAGCGGCGACGCGACCCCTAGGGCGGGGCCTATCCCGGCGTAGAACATGAGCCTCGCGGCGAGCAGCACGGCCGCGGCCCCGGCGAACCCTGCGGTGAACCCTATGGCAACGACCTCCCCGTTCCCTTTTCCGTTCAACATAGACCCTCCGCCGCGCCGGGCTCTCTACTGCGGCGCACAGGGTAGTTATACCAGTACCTACGCCAGCAGCATGAGGGCTGGTCGCTCGACCTGCGCCGGATGCAGAGCGAGTTCCACGCGATTGCCTTCTCCGTCTCCTTCGCGGGCGTTACGCGGAGCGTAATTGCACGCCCACGATTTGAACCAGAGGTGCCGGTCCACTCCGGCTCTCTCGGTGCAGGGGACTGAAAGTCACGTTTCAATCCCTCCACGTTCGCTACGGACCCGTTGGAGTCGTCCTTAGCCGCGGGTACTCTCAGAGCCACTATCTGCGGCGCCGGGAAGGTTTCCGTCGCGCTTGCACCGCTGGGGCAAAGCCGACGGTTCCCGTGACGATCTCGTCGACTTGTGGTTCAGGCCCTGGCATCATGTCTTGGAGACGAGGTAGAGAGATGCGCTGGTGTGAGCCATACCCGGCATTATAGGAGCGATTGAAGCGGCTCCACGCCATCCTGTCTATCGAGGGGTCGACCATGGCTGCATCTGAACGCCCGATCATCGAGACTCGACACGCCCAGATGTTCCCCGTATTGGAGGCGGCGGAGATCGATCGGTTGCGTCGGTTCGGCGATACGAAGGCCTACCGCGCGGGCGAACGCCTGGCGACGACCGGCGAGGTCAGTCCGGGCATGTTCGTCATTTTGGCCGGCGAGGTCGTCATCACTCAGCGCGACGAATTTGCAGACCATCAGCCGATTGTCACGTACGGTCCGGGCTCGTTCCTGGGTGAGCTCGCCCAGCTCTCCGACCGCCCGGCCCTGGTGGACGGGCAGGCCCAAGGCGCCGTCGAAGCCCTTGTCATTCCTTCGCCCAAGCTTCGGGACGTTCTGGTGGAGGAAGCTGAGCTGGGTGAGCGCATCATGCGCGCGCTGATCCTGCGCCGCGTCGGCCTTCTTGAAGCGGGTGCTGGCGGACCGGTGATTATCGGCCGCGCCGGTCACGGCGATGTCCTTCGGTTGGAAGGATTCCTCGCGCGCAACGGGCATCCTCACCAGAGGTTGGACCCCGAGACCGATCCGGGCGCCAAAGCCCTCCTTGATCGCTTCCACATCGACCCTCTCCAGTTGCCGATCGTGCTGTGTCCAAGCGGACAGCTACTGCGCAATCCTCGTGAGACGGAACTGGCCCGCTGCATTGGTCTCGTCAGACCCATGGATTCCGCCAAAGTCTATGACGTCGCCATCGTGGGCGCCGGCCCCGCGGGGCTCGCCGCGGCAGTCTACGCGGCGTCCGAGGGTGTCTCGGCGCTCGTGCTGGATAGCCGCTCCTTCGGTGGCCAGGCGGGCGCCTCCGCCCGGATCGAAAACTATCTGGGTTTTCCGACTGGAATCGCTGGCATGGCCCTGATGGCGCGCGCCTACAACCAGGCGGAGAAGTTCGGAGCCGAGATGGCGATACCGGACGAAGTCGTGAGTCTGCAGGATGACTTGATTTCTAGTGGCGGGCGATTCCTGCTGGGTCTCGCCAATGGTGAACGCGTCAGCGCCCGCGCGGTGATAGTCGCCAGCGGCGCCCGGTACCGACGCCTTGATGTCAAGAATCTCGCGGCTTTCGAGGGCTCATGCGTCCACTACTGGGCCTCGCCATTGGAGGCGCGGCTGTGCGCGGGGCAGGAGGTGGCGCTGGTAGGCGCCGGCAACTCCGCGGGCCAGGGGGCGGTGTATTTGGCGAGCCAGGGCGCCAAGGTATGGCTTCTGGTGCGCGGACCTGGTTTGGAGGCGACCATGTCGCGCTATCTGATCGACCGCGTTGCTGCCCTGCCCAATGTCGAAGTCCTGACGCAGACTGAGGTCAGCGCCCTTGAAGGACAAGGCGGAGTTCTGGAAGCGATCCGCTGGCGCCAGGGCCCCTCCGGCCGGGAAATACGGCAGCCCATTCGCCACCTTTTTCTCTTCATCGGTGCGAAGCCGAACACCGAGTGGTTGTCGCAGTACGGCGTGGCGCTCGATGCCAAGGGCTTCGTGCGCACGGATGCAGACCTCGGAGGCGGAGGCCGACCGCTCGAGACGAATCGCCCCGGCGTTTTTGCGATTGGCGATGTTCGCTCCGGATCGGTCAAGCGGGTCGCTGCTGCGGTGGGAGAGGGCGCCCAAGTGGTGGCAACGCTTCACGCTTTTCTGGCGCACGCCGGTGACAAGCCCGCCATCAATGCCAATCCTGAGAGAGTCTGACGGACTCCTGCTCGCGCTACTCCCCTTGAAACACCCCGGCTCAAGCGGGTTTCCTTGGCGCGATTTCGTCACCATCAAGCATGGGGACTGAAAGTCGCGTTTCAATCTCCCCATTTCCAGGGAGGGTGGTCTCCTTCAGCTTGGAGCTGCGCCAAAAACACCCCGCGCCTCTCTGTCCCCCTGGTGTCTAGGAAGCCAAATATAGCTGGCGAGAACGTGACCGCGACCAAACACGGGTTCAGGGCGGTATCGCGGCGAGTCCCCATCGGGAGGCCGGACGGTCACGGGGAGCAGACGCTATACTTGCGCCTACCGTGGTAGGCACTGGGCCCGGCGATCTCCTCCCCGATCAGCTCACCGAGCGCCTGCGGGCGAGCGGCGCGCTTCCATTCGGGCGCGTCACCGCGATTCACCCCGAAGAGCCCCGCACGATGCTCGTGTCCACGATCATGCCTTTGCGCGTGGAGTACTCTTTCGACGCGCCCGGCGAGGCCCCGACCCGCTTGCTCTTGAAGTCCTCGCGCGACGGGCTCGGTGCCGGTCTCCAAGCTATCGTCGGCCAGCGCGAGGTGGCCTTCTATACCCAGGCCGCGCCGCTCATGCCGGGTGGTCCATTCCCGCGCTGCTACGACGCGGAATGCTCGTCAGGACGCTTTCACCTTCTGCTGGAGGACCTATCGGAGACGCACATGGTTCTCACCCAGTGGCCTCTCCCGCCGTCGGTCCAGGCGTGCGAGCGCATCGTGGACACGTGGGCGATCTTCCACGCCTTCTGGTGGTGCCACCCACGGCTCGGTCGGGAGGTAGGCACGTTCCTCGACGAGGTGGCGCTGGCGAAGCTGGGAGCCGACTATCGCAGACGCTACGAACACTTCGCAGAGACGCTCGGCGACCGGCTCGGGTCGGGAGCCCGAGCGGACTATGCGCGCGTGCTCGACGCGCGAGAACGTCTGTACACGCCGAAGCGCCTCTACGCCACCTACACGCTCGCCCACGGCGATGCGCACGTCTGGAATCTTCTCTACCCGCGTGACGACGCCGCGTCCGGCATCTACCTTATCGACTGGGATGCCTGGCGCATCGGGCGCGGTGCCTTCGACCTGGCCTACATGATGGCCCTGCACTGGTATCCGGAGCGCCGTGCACGGCTGGAGGCGCCGCTCATCGAGCGCTACCATGCCAGTCTGCTTGCCCACGGCGTCACCGACTACAGCCTCGATCGGCTGTGGGAGGACTATCGACTCGCGGTCATCGGACACCTGGCGACGCCGGTGTGGCAGCAGTCATTGGAGCTTCCCCCGGCCGTCTGGTGGCCCCACCTGCATCGCATTCTCGCCGCTTTTGAGGACCTCGACTGCGCCGCACTCCTCTCGTAACTGAACAAGCGGATCGTCTCCGCCTTGACGGTGGCGGGCTCGCCGGTACAGGATCGCGGTATCTGGGACTTGCCGTCAATCGCCGACGCGGGGGGTGGCATGAAAACCTTGAGAGGACTCGCGTGCGTGCTCGCTATCGCCATGAGTTTCGCGGGCTGCGCGTACACGGTGGAGATCACTCAGCCGGCAGCCAATGCCACCGTGCCCCCCGGCGCTCCGGTGTTGTTCGTGGTTAACATCCACAACGCGGACGGCAGATCGTTTGCCGCCGAGATGGACGCAGCGGCCATACCGGCAACCGACTTTGCGTTCAACCCCCCTCCGCCAACGCCGCCCGGCCCTTTCTATCCCAGTCAGGCGACGCTCAGCCGCTCGTTGGCGCCGGGAAGCCACACGTTCCGGGCGAGCGCGAACGCCTCGCAGCCTACGCCCTGGTCGGTGACGGTCAATGACGCCCAGGTCGCGTTCACGGTCGCGCCCTGGGCCGTGGAGGTCCGCCCGCTGTCCTGCCTGAGGAGCCAGGCGGCCGGCACCGCCGAGATCCAGGTGGGCCTTCTGAACGTGTCGTCAGGGTCAATCGCGTCGCCCTTTACCGTCAGCTTCGAGAGCATCACGGTCGCCGGGCAGCCCGTCCCGGATCTCTCGTTCAACGTCCCGTTTGATCTCCTCACGGGGCCGCCCGTCGACGTGCCCGGGCACGGTGTGTGGATCGTCACGGCGGCCCCGGGCGTCCAGATCGCCGGCACGGTCAACGTCCGCCAGGGGACTGTGGCCGTCGCCTCGCCGCGGCCACGCGCCTGCCAGGTGCCCTAGCCGCCATCGCTCAAAGGAGCTCTTGATATGAGCCAGAAGCTGGCAGGAAAGGTGGCAGTCGTGACGGGAGCGTCGAAAGGGATCGGGGCAGGTATCGCGAAAGCCCTCGCGGATGAGGGCGCGGCGGTCGTCGTGAACTATTCCTCCAGCAAGCAAGGCGCCGACCGCGTGGTCGCCGACATTTCGGGTCGCGGCGGCAAGGCCATCGCGGTGCAGGGCGACGTGTCGAAGCAGGCGGACATCGAGCGGCTGTTTTCGGAAGCCAAGAAGGCGTTTGGCCGGATCGACATCCTGGTCAACAACGCCGGCTTCTACGAGTTCGCGCCGCTTGAAGAGGTGACCGAGGACCTGTTCCATAGGCACTTCAACCTCAACGTCCTCGGTCTGTTACTCACGACGAAGGAGGCGGTGAAGCACATGGGGCCCGAGGGGGGAAGCATCATCAACATCGGGTCGATCGCGAGTACCCTGCGGGCGCCAAACTCCACGCTCTACGCGGCGAGCAAGGCCGGAGTCGACGCGATCACGGGCGTGCTGGCGAAGGAGCTCGGCCCGCGAAAGATCCGGGTGAACGCGATCAGCCCGGGGATGATCGAGACAGAGGGGACACATGCCACTGGATTCGTCGGAAGCGACTTCCAGACGATGGTCGAGACGCAAGCACCGCTCGGACGTGTGGGGCAACCCGACGATATCGCGCCGGCGGCGGTGTTCCTGGCGTCGTCGGATTCCAAATACATGACCGGGGAGACCCTCGTGGTATCGGGTGGCCTGAGATAGCAAGGCGCGATGAACCCCAGGGCACGGTGGCCTCTGCCGGGCCCGGGCAGCCTTCGTGGACGGTCGCGCCTGGCAACTTGAACCCGGCGGTGCGCCGGCGGCGCCCCCGCGCGTAGGTCACCTCCACTCAAATCCCCTGGTATGCTTTGTTGAGTCAACGTCCTGGAAGTACGCAATGCGTAACTACTAGCGCGTGGCGGACTGTAAACACGGGGTTCGAATCGGCCCGGTCGGAGCAGCGAGGACGATTTGTGATGGCGACACTTCGCGCCCCACCACGCAGGTGTCCCGGTGTATAAGAGGGCATGGTGATGAGGGTTCCTCCGAAATGAATGACGCCAGCGGAAGGAGAACACCATGAGCATGCTGTCGCGCAGGCAATTCCTTTGGACGTCGGGAACGGTGGTCGGAGCCGCGATGGTGCCGACGACGGCGTTGTCACGTCGCGCGGGAGCCGCCGAGCCAGAGCTGATCCCCAAGAAATTGCCGTTCCCACCCAACGACGAGTTCGGCAGCTACGAACCGACGATCACGCCGGACGGGAACACCATCTACTTCGCGCGCTTCGCGGGCAGCGGAGACAAGCGGGTCCTGGGCACGACGACCGATATCTTCGTCACGCACAGGGTCCGCCAGAGCGGCGAGTGGCCCGGGACAGGCGCGGACTGGACACCACCCGAGCGACTGCCCGATACCGTGAACAGCGATTCCATCGACCAGGAGCCCCGGATCACCCCCGACGGCAAGACCCTGTATTTCATGAGCCGGCGTTCGGGGAGTCGCGGGGGTGCGGACATCTGGGTCACCCACAAGCAGCCCAATGGCCAGTGGGCCCAGGCGCAGAACCTCGGACCCAACGTCAACTCCGAGTTCACCGACCATTGCTTCATGCCGCTCGGCCTCCCGGGCCAGGACGACACTTCGGTGTTTCTCTCGATCAGGCCCCGCGTGGCCGGCGGACCTCCCTCGGCGGACCTCTTCACCAGCAAGATGGAGAACGGCGTCTGGCAGCCGTCCAAGAGGTACGAGAGCAAGTTGCTCGACTCGATCGGTCTCAAGTGCCGCCTCAACGCCGTCGCTAGGGACGGACTGGTCCTCGGCGTCGTCTCCGTCCACGACTTTGGGAAGTTCCACACGATGGTGTTCGTGCACTACGACCCGGCAACCAAAGAGTGGAAGGGACCAATCGTCGAGGCGCCGTTCAATCAGCCGAACGTGGACGGCGCGTGCCCGATGTTCACGGCCGGCGGCGACAAGATGATCTGGTCGGCCGGTTACGATCGCGGGCCGGGGCCGGTCTCCACGTCCGGCGGCACCGGGTCGACCTACGACCTGTTCTGGCTCAAGACGAGCGACATCGTCGCCTACTACAAGGCGAAGGCAGGCCTCAGCTAGGCGAGACGATTCCGTGGCGGTGACCGGGCGGGTGAGCGCGAGGCGTATCGGCCTCGCGCTTGCCGTCTGTGCGCTCACAGCCTCCGCCGCCGCCGGACACGCGGTGCTCCAGCGGGCGGAGCCGCGCGTGGAGGGCACGCTGAAGCGCGCTCCCGACGAGGTGAAGCTCTACTTCACCGAGCGCCTCGAGCCGGCATACAGTTCGGTCCGTGTCCTGAACGATCGCGGCGCGCAGGTGGATCGTCGGGACAGCCGCGTCGACCGCTCGAACCCTGTCCTCCTCCGGGCCACGCTTCCGCCACTTCCGCCGGGAAGGTACAAGGTGATCTGGCGGGTGCTCTCGATCGACGCCGACGTCACCGAGGGCGGCTTCACGTTCCGCATCGAATGAAGGCGCTCCTCCTCGTCGCCCTCTGGGTTCACCTCGCGTCCGGCGTGCTGCTGACGGGGGCGTTCTTCATGCTCCTGCTGGCGGGGCCCCCCAAGACCCTGGTCGCTCGCCGCTGGGATGAGTCGGTGGTGGCCTGGTCGCGTCTCCTCGTGCTCCTGGCCCTCGGCTCGGGAATCGTCTGGCTGATGGCGCGAACGGCGGTCTTCGAGAACCGTCCCCACGCGGCGCTCGAGGTCCGCGCCGTGTGGCACGCCGTCCTGGATACGTGGCCCGGACTCGTCTGGCTCGCGCGGCACGGGCTTCTGATCGTGCTCGGAGCCTTTCTCGCCATCCGCGCCGACCTCGCGGAGAAACGGAACTGGATCGCCGCCCGTGGCGAGGCGCTCGTGCTCGCCGCGCTGGCGCTGACCCTCGTGGGCGGCTCCAGTCACGCGGCCGCGATTTCCCCGGGCGTGGTGTCGGCGGTGGCGATCGACATGGCGCATCTTCTCGGGACCGGCCTCTGGGTCGGCGCCCTCGTCCCGCTCGCACTCTTGCTGCGCCTGGCCGGAAGCGAAGACGACGCCGACTCCCTCCCCTATGCGGCGCGCGCGGTCCGCCGCTTTTCTCGTGCCGCGCTGATCACAATGCTCTTCCTGATGGGCTCGGGAGTGATGAACGCGATCGCGCAGGTGGAGAGCATCGCCGGCCTTGCGGGGACGACGCACGGCCGCCTGCTCCTCGCCAAGCTCGCTGTCCTCGTCCCGATCCTCGTCCTCGCCGCCGCGAACCGCAGGCACCTTCTTCCTGCGCTGTCTGGCCCGAGCGATACCGTCCGGCGTCCCGTGATGCGACGCCTCGCCGCGTTCGTCGGGCTGGAAGCCGGCCTCGCGCTCGTTCTGCTCGCGCTTGCCGCGGCGATGACGCTGACGACGCCCGCCCGCCACGGGGACCCGGTCTGGCCGTTATCGTTCCGATTCTCGCTCGACGCCCTGCTCGACGTGCCCGCGACGAGGTGGCGTGCTCTGCTGGGCGGCCAGCTTGCGCTGCTCGGCCTCGTCGCTGTGATCGCGTCGTTTCTCATGCGCCGCCGGCGCGCGCCGGTGCTCACCGGCGCCCTCGCGCTCGTCGCCATCGGCGCGGGCGTCGGTCTTCCTCCACTCGTGGTCGATGCCTATCCAACCACGTACCGGCGCCCGCTTGTGACGTATCACGCCAGCTCGATTGCCGCGGGAATGACGACCTACCAGGAGCACTGCGCGACCTGCCACGGCGCCACGGGTGCCGGCAACGGAGCGACGGGCCGCCCCCCCGTCGATCTTCGCGTGCCTCCCGCATCCCGCCGTCACGCGGGCGAGCTCTTCTGGCTGGTCACTCACGGCATCCCCGGACGCGGCATGCCGGATTTCGGGAGTCGTCTTGGGGAAGCGCAGCGCTGGAACGTGATCAATTTTATCAGAGCGCTCGGCGCTGCCGATGGCGCGCGAGGGATAGGACGCCAGGTGGAGCCCGACCGCGCCTGGCTGGTCGCGCCGGACTTCATCATCTCCATGGGCCCGCTCGCGCCGGCGGCTCTGCGCGACTACCGCGGCCAGCGGATGGTGCTGCTGGTTCTCTACGCCCTGCCAGGGTCCCGCGCCCGGATGGCGGAGCTGGCGCGGAGCTACAACGTGCTCTCGATCATCGGGGTCGAGGTCATCGCCGTGCCGACGCGGGCCTCGCCCGATGCGATCCGCGAGCTCGGCTCGTCGCCGCCCGTCCTCTTTCCGGTGGTGACCGACGGCAATACTGACATCGTCGCGACGTATAGCATGTTCGCGCCGGGGGCGCACGGGGAGTTACTGATCGACCGCCAGGGCTACATCCGAGCGATCTGGCGAGAGGACGTCGGAGGCATGCCTCGGGCGGCCGCGGTCCAGAGCCAGGTGGAGAAGCTCAACGAAGAAAAGAGCCCGCCTCCGTTCCCCGACGACCACGTCCATTGATGAAAGCGGGAGGGTCCTCGTGATGCCGGTCTGGCAGGTGGTCCTGGTGCTGAACCTCACGCTTACCGTCGGCCTCGGCCTGGGCTACGTGGCCTGGGGCAGGCGAGTGGAAGCGTTGGACCGGGAGTTCGACGCCGCCCGGGTGCAGGTGGAGCGACTCGAGCGCGAGCGGCAGGCATGCGCCGCCGGCGCGCGCGCGGGCCTACAGCAGTGGGAGGGCCGCGGGGTCGTGCGAGCGGTCTACCCGCAGCTGCTCATGATCACGCACGAGGAGATTCGTGGGCTGCTGCCGGCGAGAACCACGGGCTTCCGCTTGGCGGCGCCAACCCTCCGTGACCCGATCCGGGTGGGCGACACGATCCGATTTTCGCTGCGAGGTACGGTTGCCGACGACGCCGCGCTCGTGGCGATCGCGCCGTGGTGAGCGCAAATCTACGCTAAAACCCTTCTAACGGAACACAATCCCAACGTCATGTTTGAACTGGGTGTGCGCATGGCCGAAGATAAACCGGTCGTGCTGATCAAGGCGCAAGGCACCGGCCCGCTGTTCGATGTCGACAACATGCTTCGCGTGTTTGAGTACAGTCCAAACCTCTGGCAGACGACGACCGAAAAGGACATGCCGACCTTACGTGAATTCATCAAAGGTGCCTGGGAGAACAGGGCTTCTGAGAAGTCGTATATGAAGATACTCCGTAGCGCGAAGGGCAAGGTCGTCTAACAACGTTACTGCCTGGCCTAGGAGGTCCGAGGTCCCACCAGAGGATGCCGGACGCCGGGTTGCGTAAGGGCTGTTCGCGAACAAGCCACGGCCGAGGTCGGCTCATTTCACGTTCGCGACGTGACCACCATTTCGATCGCATTCGCTCTGGATTCACTCATCTTGCAATCCCGGCGCTGGCCGGGGCGGGGGTCTGAAACGACCCTCAGAATTCAAATCCCCGGGTACAGCTTGATGAGTCAACATCCTCGAAGTACTCGATTCGGAACAACTAGCGCGTGGCGGACCGTAAACACGGGTTCGAATCCCGTTGGGGTTTGGGCCCTGTCTGACTTGTAGGGCAGACAGAGTCAGCGTGGCGTGCTCAGGCGGGGCGCGGCTTGCGGCGCTCGCGGTCGGCGAGCCCGTCCTGCACGGCGTGGTGGAGCTCGGCGGGGCGCACGGGCTTGAAGAGCACGGTCTCCACCCCGAGCTGACGGCACCGTTCCCGGTCTTCTGCCTGTAGCCCCCAGCCCGTGATGAAGATCACCGGCACGGTCGGGTCGGCCGTGCGCACCCGCTCCGCCACGTCCCAGCCCGTCAGCCCCGTCATCCCGAGGTTGCACAGGACGAGGTCGAAGCCGCCGGGCACGAAGACGCGCACGGCCTCGGTGCCGCTGGACACGGGCAGGACGTGATGGCCGACTTCGTTCAGCATCTCGCCCAGGATGTGCATGACGGGGATCTCGTTGTCCACGAGCAGGATGCGTCCCCGCCGCAGGTTCTCGGCCTCGCCGAGCACACGCGGCTGCTCCGTCTCGGGCGTACCGACGGGCAGCACGATGGTGAAGGCGGTGCCGCGTCCAGGCTCGCTCTCCACGCGCATCTCCCCGCTGTGGCGCTGGACGATCGAGTAGGACACCGAGAGCCCCAGGCCCGTGCCCACCTCGCCCTTCGTCGTGAAGAACGGATCGAAGACGCGCTTGCGCACGTGCTCGGGCATGCCCGTGCCCGTGTCGGCCACGGAGAGGACGACGTGCTCGCTGCCCTCGGGGCGTGAGGAGATGCTGAGGGTGCCGCCCTGCGGCATGGCATCGATGGCGTTCAGGATGAGGTTGGTGATGACCTCGTTCAGCTCCGACGGCCGGCCCATGACGGCGGGCAGCGGGGTCAGGCGCAGGTCGAGTCGCAGGGGCACGCCGCCTTTGGCCACGCGCTCTTCCCATCGCGGCCGCGTGATGGCGATGGCGTCCTGGACAACCTGGTTGAGCTCGACCGAGATGAAGGGCTCGTCGGGCCGGAGCCGCGCGAACTTCTGGATGCGCCGCACCGTCTCCGCGCCGCCGGTGGCGGCCGTCTCGATCACGGAGAGGCCGCGCTTGACCACTTCCGAGTTGGACAAGTTCTTGCCCATCAGCTGCGAGTAGCCGAGGATGGCCTGGAGCAGGTTGTTGAAGTCATGCGCGATGCCGCCCGCCACCTGCCCGAGGGCGGTGAGCTTCTCGGACTGGTGCATCTGCGTCTCGAGCTCGCGCTGGGAGGTCATGTCACGCACGATGGCGAGGAGCCCGTCGATCTTGCCCTCGCGGCCCGCCACCCCGGACAGCGTCACGGCGAGGGTGAGCATCTTGCCATCGGCGCGCTTCGCGCTGAGATCGAAGGCGGCCACGGGCTTCTCCCCGGAGAGGGCCAAGCGCGCGGCCCGCTCGTACTGATCGGGGAAGACGCCGCGGAGCGACTTGCCGATCGCCTGCGCCGCCGTATAGCCGAAGATCTTCTCGGCGGCCGGGTTCCAGCCCGTGATGCTGCCCTTGCGGTCGAAGGAGATGATGGCGTCGCCCGCGGACTTGACGAGGCGCTCGAGCGAGCGCTTGGTCTCGGCCACCTCGGTGTAGAGGCGCGAGTTGCGGATGGCCACGGCGAGGGAATCGGCGAGCATGTCGAGCAGCTCGCGCTCGCGGGGATCGATGGGCCGGGCGCTCGACCGGTTGGCGACCATGAGGAAGCCCACGGTAGCCCCGGCGTCATGGATGGGGCACACGATGGCGCCCTCGGCCTGGACGCCGTCGGGCAGGGAATCGCCCAGGTGCACCGACGCCTCGTCGTAGCCCAGCGACTCCTTGAGCTGGGTAGTGATGCCCTCCGTCAGCTCGCCCAGCTCGAGCTGGCCCAGGATGCCGCGCGAGATCTCGCGCAGGATCGACAGCTGCGTGACGCGCAGCGACTGTTCGACCTGCTCGCGCCGCGCTTCCTCTTCGAGGGTGCGCGTCTTGGTGGACAGGGCGCGCATCTCGTTGACGAGGGTGGACAGCTGGTTGCTCTTGCCCAGCTCCGCCTGGCGCCGCGCGAGAGCCCGCCGCACCGTCTCCTCGAGATCTACGCGGCTGAACGGCTTGATCAGGTATTCGAACGCGCCGTGGGTGAGGGCGTTCTTCACCGTGTCCAGGGAGGCGTAGGCCGTGATCATGACGGCCTCGATGGTCGGATCGATGGCCTTGATCCGGCGCAGCAGCTCGATGCCGTCCATCTTCGGCATCTTGATGTCCATGAAGACGAGATCGGGGTTGAAGCCGGGCAGCGTCTTGAGCGCCGTCTCGCCGCTGTCCGCGGTGGCAATCTCGTAGCTCGGCTTGAGGATCATCCGCAGGGACTCCCGCGGACCCACCTCGTCGTCCACCACCAGGATGCGGGCGCGCTCGCTCATGGCTGCGCCGCCGGCAGCGAGGCCGCGAAGGTGACCTCGGCGCGGCCCTGCTTGACCTCGAGCCGCCCGCTCTGCGCCTCCAGGATGCGCTGGCTGACGCAGGGCCCGACGTCGATGAGGTTTTCCTGCACGACCTGGATCGGATCGAAGATGGACAGGAGCTCGTCGGGGCGGACTTCCGCGGTCCGGGAGGAGACGGTGATGCGCAGATGCTCCTCGGCGGCGGGATGCGACACGGCCACGGCGATCTTTGCTTCCTGGCCCGGGGTCCGACGCAGCAGATACCAGATCAGGTAGGCCACGGCCTTCTTGAGCATGGCCCGGTCACCCTTGACGAGGAAGGCGTTGCCCTCGTACGAGAAGTTCACCGTCACGAGCTTCTGGGTCGTCTCGTCGGTGAAGGTGAGGAGGCGCGCGGCGGCGGGGCCGGCCGGCATCTCGGGCACGCCCATCTCGACCAGGCACTCCTCGATGGCCGTCCGCATGTCGACGATGTCGCGCTTGTAGTCGCCTTCGTTGACGAGGGCGGCCAGCTTGTCGAAGAGCTGCACGAGGCGGCGCACGTCGCGCCCCACCACCGCCGTGAAGTGCTGGCGGAAGCTCACGTCGTCGTAGCGCTCGCCCAGCAGCTCCATGAAGGCGTTGATGGAGACGAGGGGGTTCTTGATCTCGTCGGCGATGCGGGCCACGACCCGGGTGAGGAGCTGGAGCTGCTCGGCGGAGCGCCGCTCCTGGGCGAGCTGGCGCTGGGCCGTCAGGTCCTCGAAGACCACCACCGCGCCCATGGGAGCCGCGCCCTCGCCCATGACGGGGTACGTCGAGACCTCGAGGGGCAGGCTGCGCAGGGCGAGCTGGATCTCGCTACGGGTGACGGAGCTGCCGCGCGAGAGCGATTCGTACAGGAGGTCGCCGAGGGGGGAGGGGAGGACGCGGAGATCGCGGTTGAGCACATCCTTGGCGGCCATGCCCAGGATCTCCTCGGCCCGCCGGTTCATCATGACCACGCGCTGCTCGGGGCCGATGGTGATGACCCCGCTCGACATGCGCTGCAGGATGCGCTCGGTGAATTCCTTCTGGTACTGGAGCTGGTGATGGACGCGGATGTCGCGGATGGCCGTGGCGAGCGGGCTGGCGAGGTTGAAGAGCGTCTCGACATCGCGCCGGCTGTAGGCGCCGGCCGTGATCCGCTGGCCGAGCAGCAGGATGCCCACGAGCTCGCCATGGGAGGCGAGGGGAATGGCGACCACGGCCTGCAGCACGGCCATCTCGCGGGCGATCTCACGCCCCGCCAACTCCGTCGCGCGCGCCTGGGCCTCGTCGATCTGGATGAGCCGCCCCTCGGTCATGAGCCAGAGGGGTAGCCCGCTGTCGGCCGAGAGGCTGACGGAGTCGACCAGGTGTGGCGCGAGGCCTCGGGAGGCCCGCACGCGGTACTGGCGGTGCTCGTCTTCCGCGAGGAGGATGGCGCTCCGGCTCGGCCGGGCCAGCTCGGAGACGGCATCGAGGAACAGGTCGAGCACACGCGGCAGGTCGAAGCCGGCGGCGAGCGCCTTGGCGAACTCGCGCGCCACCTGCGTCAGATCGCGCGCGGAGGCTTCGGGCGCGTCCGCGTCCTCGGTCAACGTGTCCAGGGCCATGGGCCGCCGGGCCGTGCGGAGCGCCGCCACCTCCTGCAGGAGGAGCAGCTTCTCGTCCGCCTGGCGAAGCACGCCACGCAGGTGCGGCGTGGTGAAGGGCTGGAGGAGGGCGAAATCCGCGCCCTCGACGGCCAGCTCGTCATCCGGGGTGAGGCCGTCGGCGGGCAGGATGCACACGATGACCGCGGTGGGTCGAAGCTGGCGCGCCTTGGCGATGAAGGTCTCGAGGTCGCCGGGCGGGCCGGCCACCTGCTTCAGGATCAGGTCCACCTCGGTGAGCCGGAGGGTGCGGAGGGCATCGTCGTCCGTCCGGGAGGGAAAGATCGAGCAGTCGGTGAGGACCCGCAGCAAGCGAGCCCCGAGCGCGTCGTCCTCCGAGACGAGGAGGACGGTTCTCACGCGGGGACTCGGACGCGGGTGGCCGCCGGTACGGGAAACTCGATGGTGAAGGTGCAGCCCGGCCGGCCGATGTTGTTGCGCACGCGCAAGATGGCCCGATGCGCGTCCGCGATGGCGCGGCAGATGGCCAATCCGAGCCCCGTACCCTTGGTCTTGGTCGTCACAAAGGGATCGAAGATCCGGCCCAGGAGCTCTTCGGGAATGCCCGTGCCGGTGTCGGAGACCTCGACGAGCAGCGTGGAGCCGCCCCCGTCGGAGAGGTCGGCCACTCGTACCGTGAGCTCGCCGTGGGGGTCCATGGCCTCGAGGGCATTTAAGCACAGGTTCAAGAAAAGCTGCTCCAACTGAGACGCATTGCCGAGCACGGGCCGGGGGCTCGTGTCACCGACCCGGCGCAGGCTGATGCCGCGCCCGTCGAGCTGGGGCTGCAGTAGCTCGAGCGTGTTACGAATGGGCACCGTGATGTCGACGGGCTCCATGGGCTGGCGAGAGGCGGAGGCCAGGGTCCGAAAGCGCTCCAGCAACCCATCCACGCGATTGATCTCGTGCCCCGCGACGCGTGAGAACCTCTCCCGGAATTCCGCGTCGTTGAAGCGACTCGGCAGGAGCTGGGTGAACGTCTTGATCGCCGCGAGCGGATTGCGGATCTCGTGCACCATACCTGAGGCAATGGCCTCGATCGATGCGAGCCGCTCCGTGCGTCGGCGCTCCTGCTCGAGCTCTTTGAGGCGCGAGAGATCGCTGAAGACGGCCACCGCCCCCACCACGCCGCCCTGCGGATTGCGCAGGAGCGAGGTGGTGCACATCAGCGGGACGAGCTGGCCAGCCGCATCGGGCAGCGCGATCTCGACCTCGGAGTGAGCCTCGTGCCGCTCCAGCGCGGCCTCGAGCAAGCGGGCGAGCACAGGGGGCAGCTGCTCGATCCCGTGGCCGCATATGCCTCCCCCCGTCAGCCCTGTCAAGGCCTCCGCCGCCTTGTTGAACACCGTGATGCGCCGCCGGGCACCCACCACCACCACGCCGTTTTCGATGGTGGCCAGCGTCTTCTGCAGCTCCTCGTTGACCTGCACCACGCGCTGGTGCGTCTGCGCGTTCCGGATGGCGATGGCGGACTGGTGCGCGAGGGTCTGCAGCAGGTCGGCATCGTTGCTGAAGTAGGGATTCCCCGATCGCTTCGGCCCCACGGCGATAAGACCGAAGAGCCGCCCCTCCTCGACCAGCGGAGCGAGGACGTCGATACCTAGGTTCTCCATTTCGCCGGCAATCGTGCTATTGCGGTCCTGCCCCAGTTGTTCATCACGGAAGATGAGGACTCTTTCTGTCGATGCTCCAATGACCAGAGCTGACGCGGCCGCGAGGACGCCCGGTAACGTCGGATCACCTGTCATCCATGCGCGCTCAAAATCGATCTCGCCGTCTTCAAGCAGGTAAACGGCCAACCTGTCGGGCTTAAACGTTTCGACGACTACACTGCCAACACACTCCAATAGGTTCGAGAGATCGATTGTGCCGTTCAAGGCCTGACTTGTTTCGCGGATGATTCTCGGATAGTCGTACGGCTCCCGATACAAGTACCGGTCGAAGGCAAGTTGAATGCGCATCTTCAGTGGATAGAAAAGAACCGCCACAACCAATGCGAGCACGATTTCGAGCGCTGTAAACCAATGCTCATCGGGAACGAGGAGATTTGAACCAACTAGAAGTAGCAGCAGTATTCCACCCGCCACCATGAAAGCTGCTAGATAGACCACACCCTGCTTAATGACCACGCGAATGTTCATCAGTCGATGGCGAATGATCGCATGCCCCACCAGTGCCATCAGAATGATCGAAAAGAGTGGTCCGTATTTCGCAAGACTTGAAACTTTGAACACCAGCGGAATCATTACGTTTGTTATGCAAATCGACATACCAGGGACCACTAGGGCGATGGCAAGATGTCTCGCTTGAAGTCTTTGTAGACCACTTGCGTCCCGATGCTTTCTCGCCAAAATGCAGGCAGCACAGAGTAAGCAGGCTATGACATACCCAGCAAAAACTGGATGAAGCCATCCGTACGTGATGCGGAACTCCTCGCCTGCCGGTTCAACCGAAACTACGATCCATGGAGAAAAGGACAACATCAGAAAGAAAAATGCCAAGCACGTGAACGCCATGAGGAAGCGACGTGGATACAGCTTGGATCCCATAGGGAAAGTAACGGCGCAGGCCAATACGGCCACCGGCAGAAGGCTTCCTGCGGCAAAGGTAACGCGCTTAAAGAGTGGTGATAGCGGTCCGATGTAGTTGCCAGCGATGACTCCGGCCGTCCAGAGAGTCGTACTAGCCGACAGGAGAGCGAATGATCGATGGGCTAGTGAAGTAGGGTCTTGCCTGAAGACGTAAACTCCGATTCCAAGATTTAGAACGGTGACCACAACAAGCAGAAAGAGCAGTGGGTCCGTGTTCATGCCTGGTTCACTTGCATCCTTTCGGGATTGTGGACCGCACGACCGTCCAGATCTATGCGATCAGAGTTCAATGGTCGAGTGACCTACTCTGCACTAACTCTAGACTTCCAGTTGCGACCGGGAACTCAACTACAATCGTGGTCCCGGGGCCACTAGCATTGTTCTCTGCCCGGATCGATCCTCGATGAGCATCAGCGATACTGTGACAGATTGCGAGCCCAAGACCCGAACCTCTACTCTTCGTTGTGAAGAACGGGTCGAAAATCTTCGACTTAAGTGCGTCTTGAACACCTGGGCCCGTGTCAGAGACCTCCAAGGTGATCCAACTTTCGCTTGCCCGCTCGACCAGGCGTCCTCTTACTGTGAGGTCTCCTCCGTGTCCCATGGCTTCGATTGCATTGAGGAACAGATTTAGGAAAAGCTGCTTGAGCTGATCGGATGCTACCGAAACAAATGATGGAGCTTCTGGAAGGTAACGATGAACGGTGGTTCCAGACTGCTCAAATTGCGCACGCAAGAGAGAGAGGGTCTCCAAAATCGGCTCGCGGATATCGACGGGAAGAACCCCTTCTTGCGAAGGAGCGGCAAGGCCTCGCAGCCGACCAACAAGACCGTCAATTCGCTCGATCTCTCTGATGACCACTCCAGAAAAGTCATGTCGGAAGTCGGAGTCTGAAAAACGCTCCGGCAAAAGTTCCGCAAACGTCTTAATGGCGACAAGAGGGTTCTTGATCTCGTGAGCAATCCCGGACGCTAGGGCCCCCAGCGAAGCCAACCTTTCGGCCCGCCGCTTCTCGCCCTCAAGTGCTTTGACGCTAGAGAGGTCACTAAAAACGATTAGCGCGCCAATGATTCCGCCCCGGTCATCTCTGAGAGCGGAACTGGAGCAAACGAGTGGAGTTCTTCGGTTTCCCAAGCCAGGTAGGGTGGCTTCCTCCTGCAGCCGAGGTTCTCCATCACCCAGGGTAGCTCGAAGCTGTCCAGCGAGAGCACGAGGGAGCTGATCCACCTTCATAGTAGCTAAGATTTCGCGAGAAAAACCCGTCAGCCGCTCTGCCGTAGAGTTCGACAAGACGATATTGCCGCCATGGTCAATAGTTACAACGCCACTATCCATTGTGCGGAGGATGTTCTCCACGTATTCATTGACCAGAACCACTTGTCGATAGAGCTGTGCATTCTTGACCGCTATCGCAGCCTGATTTGTAATTGTGGTAAGAAGTTCGACGTCTTCGACAAAGTACGCATCCCCCGAAAGTTTTTGACCCAACACAATGAACCCTATGAGCTGATACTCGGAGAACATTGGCAGCACGAAGTCACCGCGAAGTTGAACCAAATGCGCCACTGCGGCATGAGCGTCGTCTCCATCCCATGATCTTCCCAGTTCGTCTCGGAGAAGGGGCCGCCGGATCATTCCGAGAAATGTAGGAAGAGGACTGCTCGATGGGACTATCCTTTGTTTGTCCATGTCGGGGGTTTCGCTAAAAACTCGATTGATCGCTCGACTGAAAGTACTGCCCCCAGGTTCGCAGACATATACGGACACTAGGTCAGGTCGAATCGTCTGCTGAGCAACGTCGCAGACGTAGCCGAGCAGAGACTGAAGATCCAGATTGGCCCCTATCGTCCGACTGGCATCCCGAACGATCTGCTGGTAGCTATACGACTCACGATAGAGATATCTGTCGACAGAATTCTGAATCCAACCCTTTAAAGGTTGGAATGCAAGTGCTACCGCTAGAGCGACGATGACCTCGGTCCCAAGCGGAATATCCTGGCGATGCACACCCATCAGGCGAGTAAGCGTTGCTAGCACAGCCACGAACACGCCTCCTGCTACGACTGCTGCAATGAGGTAGACAATGCCTCTCCGAACAACAAGTCTGATGTTCATCAGTCGATGACGAATGATGGCGTGAGCAGAGAAGGAAACGACGAGAAGGGAAAAGTAGGGGCCTAGAACGCTGTACGTGGAAGTCTTAGTGACAAGAGGCACGAGCAGATTGGTCGTGATGGCTCCAACTCCTCCGAGCAGAATACCTAACAGCAGGTAACGAAGTTGGAGGCGTTTCAGGCCTGACGACGAGCGGATCGTTTTCCACAGTGTGTAGAGCGCGAACAAGAAGCAGGCCAAAAAGTAAAGACCAAACGCTCGATGGAGTGGGCCATAGACAAAGTTAGTGCGAGTGGCAGCTATTTGAGCGCCACCGACGATCCAGGGTGTCAGCGAGAACCCGACAAACAGGGCGCACAAGGCACCGGGCAGCAAGGCCGCCAAGCCTTTGGTCTGCGGAAGATCGGAGAACGCCCGAAACAAGAACAGGAGAGAAAAGGGAATACAGGAAGCAAACGCAAAGCCGAGCCGTCCGAGCCAAACAGTAACGGTCGGATCCTGGGAGGACAAGGAGAGATAAATGCTAACAATCCAGCCGGCGATCGCAAGGGCCGACAACGCGAAGCGCCGGTTCACACTTGCACGCGGATTGTTGAGGAGCACGAGGATCGCCAGCGCCAAGAGTGCGAGGAAGAGAATAGCGATACCAACGCTCTGCAGTGTCATAGTCTTTGCTCGCTAGTCCGAGGCGTCGAAGTGTCGAATTACCAATGCCGACACACTTCCCCCAAAGCTATGGCCGTTCATCAATACATGACGGAGACGCGCTGCCCTCGCGACGTTGGGTACGTAGTCAAGGTCACAGCGGGGATCTGGGACCTCGTGATTGATCGTAGGCGGTACCTGTTGGTGTTCGATAGAGAGGCATGCCGCTGCAGTCTGGATTGCTCCGGCGGCGGAAACTGGTTGGCCGATCATTGACTTGATCGAAACGATCGGAATTTTGTAGGCATGAGCGCCCAAAGCCTCTTTGAAGGCATTCGAGTCGCACACGTCGTAGTCAGGAAGTGAACTACCGTGAGCGTTTATGTGATCGATATCCGTGGAATTGAGATTCGACGCTCGGATTGCACCGTCAATTGCACGGGCAAGCATCTTGCCGGACAAATCTCCCTTGCGCATTCCCACGGCCTCGCTAGCGCCCGCGTGGCCTAGAACTTCGGCATAGATATGAGCTCCTCGATCAAGAGCGAAGTCGAGCTCCTCTAGGACGAGCGTCGCCGCGCCTTCAGCGATGACAATCCCATCTCGGAGTGCATCGTAGGGTCGAGAGGCCTTCTTCGGAGAGTCATTGCGTTTCGTAAGGGCTCCGAGCGCACAGAAAGCGCCAAACGCCAGGGGAAAGATTGGTGCGTCGCAGGCACCGGCGACCGCGACGGTCGCCTGACCCGATCGGATGTGACCTGCCGCCATTTCTATCGCGTCGAGTCCGGTACAGCAGTTTGAGGAAACCGAAAGTGCGGGCCCGTGAATTTGAAACTCTATCGCAAGATAGCTTGAGGGGGCATGAGGAGGATACTCGAGGGCCGACCAAGCGTCGATCGAGTCGGGACCCTTGTGAAGGAGGATCTCCATAGCGTTTGCAGCAATGTCTCCTCCGCCTGCGACCGAGGTGCCATAGCACACTGCGGTTCTTGCAGACAGCTGTGGAGTGATTTCTAGATTCGCGTCCTCAAGTCCCATCCGGGTTGCAGCTACTGCGAATTGAGAGAAGCGACCCATCGTTCCAACCCTTCGAGCGCTGATGAAATCAGAGGGTCTAAAGTCCTTCACCTCACCAGCGACATGGCATGGGTATGAAGACGGGTCGAAAGCGGTGATGTAGTCCACGCCAGACTTGCCAGCTATGAGGGCATCCCAGAAGGCATCCTTCCCGATGCCATTCGGCGCGACGACCCCGAGGCCAGTAATCACCACGCGACGGGTCTTCCGCATGCGCTGCTTTTCTCCCTCCGACTTGGTTGGCTAAGCGCCCATAAACGTGGGGCGGGAGAGGAATAACGTATCATAAATACAGGAATCTCCGAGCATTGCGGCGTTTGGTCCTTCTCGGTAGAATGATCGGCATCTATGGGCGGAAAGCTAACGCGCCGGGCATTCCTGGCCGCTCCCCTGCCTCTGCTTTTGGCTCCCCGGCTCGCCTGGGGTCAGGCCCAGGCCAAGAATCTCCAGCGCCAGGTGTACGACTTTGGCGTCGATGTCGGCGTAATGTGGGACCTTTTCACGTTCGCAGTGACGGGCACCGTGACGGAGGAGATCGATCTGGCCGCAGGTCGTTACCGCATGGTGCTCACCGGGGAGGGCAGTAGCACTACCGCCCATACGGAGGCGAGCGGGGTCATCCGGGAGGGTCGGTTCGTGCCCGTCGAGACCCATAGTCGGAACACGGTCCGCGGCCGTGAAGGCACGCTGAACCTTCTCTACGATTACGATCGGGGAACCGTCGAATACCATTCGGTGGGCCACACGTTCTTCCTCGGCAGGCGGCGGCAGGTGGACGATACCCTCAAGCTGCCGGTGGGTCAGCGCGTGGACGACCTGCTTTCGGCCGAGCTCAACCTGGTCGCCAACAAGCTGGACCAGGACCCGGACGGCACCTACCGAACCCTCATCGTTCGGCGCTCCCGGGCAGAAAACGAAGGGCCCGATGACGTGTCGCCGAGCGGCTACCGCGCCGAGCTGGTCCCCCTCCGCTTCCGACTCACGCCGGATAGCGCGACCGGCCGGCTCAACGCGCTGATCGACATCACCGGGTTCTCCTCTTGGGCGCGCGGGAACGAGCCCGCGCGCGTCACCTTCACCCCCGACCGGCGGCTCGAGACGGTCCAGTCGAAGCTCATCCTCGGCACCACCCTCAAGGTTCGCATCAAAGCCGCGGCCTAGGGGGTCGACCATGGGCCACGACCTCGTCGGATTGGGCGAAGTCATGTTGCGCCTGGCCGCGCCGCCCCCGCTTCGCCTCGACCAAGCCCTCTCGCTCGATGTGCAGATCGGCGGCTCCGAGGCCAACGTCCTGGCCGCGGTATCCCGTCTCGGCCTGCGCACCGGGCTCATCACGGCGCTACCCGCCGAGCACGCGTGGGGCGATCGCACGGTGCGAGAGCTGTGGGGACACGGCGTGGATTGCGCTGGGGTCCTGCGGCGCCCGGGCAGCCGGATGGGCCTGTACTTCCTCGAGTACGGCCCGCCTCCACGCGCCGTCCGCGTGCTCTACGATCGGCGCGAATCGGCCCTGAGCCAGCTCGTGCCGGACGAGGTGGATTGGGGGCTCGTGCGCGACGCGCGGATGGTGCATCTGTCGGGGATCACGCCGGCCCTGGGAGAGAATCTGCGGGCGGTCATCCGCCGGGCGTGCCGGGAGGCCCAGGACGCCGGCGTGCCCATTTCCTTCGACGTCAACTATCGATCGCGTCTGTGGTCGGCCAAAGAGGCGCGCGATTTCCTCGCGGAAGTCCTGCCCGCCGTCCGCTATCTCTTCATCGGATCGGATGACGCCGCGACGGTCTTCGAGCTGGCGGGCCCGCCGGAAGCCGTGCTGAACGGCCTCCGGAAGATCGCGCCGGCCGCCACCATCGCGCTCACGCTGGGCGAGGCGGGCTCGGCGGCCCTCGCGGGGTCGGTCGTCCATCGGCCCTCGCGGCTCTACACCGTCACCACGGTGGATCGCGTGGGGGCGGGGGATGCCTTCGCCGCGGGCTTTCTCTGGCGGGTGCTGACCGGGCGCTCCGTGCAAGAGGCCATCGACGCGGCCACGGCGCTCGCCGCACTCAAGTGCACCATCTGGGGCGACATCGCGCTCGTTCGAGCCGTCGAGGTCGAGGAGCTCCTGGCGTCCGCGAGCACCGAGATTCGCCGCTGACCGTCTGGCGCCGGCGCGCCCCGGCTCCCTGCTTGTACGCCGGTGCTATAGTGCCCGCAAGGGAGGAATCTCGCTCGTGAGAACCATCGCGCTGCTCGCCGTGTCGAATGTCTTCATGACCTTTGCCTGGTACGGCCACCTGAGGTTTCGGCAGGCTCCGCTGTACCTTGTCGTTCTCGTCAGCTGGGGCATCGCCTTCTTCGAATATTGCTTCCAGGTGCCTGCCAACCGCTTCGGATACGGCGCCTTCACCGCCGCCCAGCTCAAGATCATCCAGGAAGTGATCACCCTCGCGGTGTTCGTGGTCTTTTCCCTGCTCTATCTCAAGGAAGCGTTCCGGTGGAACTACGCGGCGTCCTTTGCCTGCATCCTGGGCGCCGTCTACTTCGCCTTCCGGTTCTGATGGCGGAAGCCCCGCGCGGCGCCGAGCGCATCCTGGAGGGGCTGACGGAGCCCCAGCGCGAGGCGGTCACGCATGGGGCAGGGCCCCTCCTCATCATCGCGGGCGCGGGCACCGGCAAGACCACGGTGATCACCCGGCGCATCGCGCATCTCATCGCCACGCGCCAGGCGCGCCCCTCCGAGGTGCTCGCGCTGACCTTCACGGACAAGGCCGCGGCCGAGATGGAGGAGCGGGTGGACACGCTCGTGCCCTACGGCTATGCCGACGTGCAGATCTCGACCTTTCACGCCTTCGGCGACCGCTTGATCAAGGAGAATGCCCTCGAGCTCGGGCTGACGCCCGATTTTCGCGTGCTCACGCGCGCCGAGCAGGTGATCTTCGTGCGCGATCATCTCTTCGAGCTTCCCCTCAAGCACTTCCGCCCGCTCGGCGATCCCACACGCCACATCCAGGCCCTGATCACGCTCTTCAGCCGGCTCAAGGACGAGGACGTGGGGCCCGAGGAGTACCTGGTGCACGCCGAGGGCTTGCTGGCGGCGGCCGCGGACGAGGCGGCGCGGCTCGAGGCCGAGGAGCATGTCGAGCTCGCGCGGACCTTTGCCCAGTACCAGACGCTGATGGCCCGGCTCGGCCAGATCGACTTCGGCGACCAGATCGTCGAGGTCCTGCGACTCCTCCGCACGCGCGCGCACGTGCGCAAGCGGTGCCAGGACCGCTACCGCTTCGTGCTCGTGGACGAGTTCCAGGACACCAACTACGCCCAGTTCGAGGTGGTGAAGCTCCTGGCCGCCCGGCATCGCAACGTGACCGTGGTGGGGGACGACGACCAGGCCATCTTCCGCTTCCGGGGCGCCTCCATGAGCAACATCCTCGATTTCGACCGGACGTATCCCGACGCCAAGAAGGTGGTGCTGCTGGAGAACCGACGCTCGCCGCAGGCTGTCCTCGATGCAGCCTACGAGCTGATCCAGCACAACAATCCTGACCGCCTCGAGGTCGCCCAGGACATCGACAAGAAGCTCGTCTCGCGAGGGCCCGACGGCGCCCGCCGGGAGGGGATGCCGCCGAGACACCTGGCCTTCGACACGGTGTCGAGCGAATCCGATCGGATCGCCGAGATGATCGTCGAGGAGCACGGGGCGGGGCGTCCGTACCGGGACATGGCCATCCTCGTGCGGGCGAACAACGATGCGGACATCTTTCTTCGCGCCCTCAACCTGCGGGGCGTCCCGTGGACGTTCTCGGGTAACGCCGGGCTGTATGGACGGCCCGAGATCCGGCTGCTCATCGCATTCCTCCGCACGGTCGCCCATCCGGACGATTCCGTGAGCCTGCACTACCTGGCCTCGTCGGACATCTACCAGGTGCCGATCTTCGACCTGACCGAGTGCGCCACCTATGCCGACCGCAAGAACCGCTGGCTCTTCCACGTGCTCAAGGCGGTGCCGGACGAGGTGCGCGTGGGCGAGGAGGGCGCGGCGGCCATTCGCCGGCTCATCGCGGATCTCGAGCGCTACATGGAGCTGGCGCGCGAGACGCCGACGGGCGAGCTGCTCTACCAGTTCCTCGTCGACTCCGGCCTGATGACCCGCTACGCCAAGGCCCCCGCGGAGCAGGAGCAGGAAGTGCAGAACGTGAGCAAGTTCTTCACGCGCATCCGGGACGCCGCCCGCGTGCTGCAGTACGACAATATCCGCGAGTTCGTGAACCATCTCGATGCGCTGATCGACGCGGGTGAGGACCCGGCGGTGGCCGAGGCGGACTCGGACACACCGGCCGTGCCCGTGCTGACCGTGCACAAGGCCAAGGGGCTCGAGTGGCCCGTGGTGTTCCTGGTCAACTGCGTGCAGAACAAGTTCCCCTCCGTGCGCCGCTCGGACGCCATCGAGATGCCGCCGGGTCTGGTCAAGGACACGCTGCCCACGGGGGATTTCCATCTCCAGGAAGAGCGACGTCTCTTCTACGTCGGGATGACGCGGGCCAAGGAGGCGCTCTACCTCACGAGCGCCGAAGACATGGGCGGCAAGAAGAACTGGAAGGCCAGCCAGTTCATCCTGGAAGCGCTCCGCCTGCCCAAGGACGCGACCCGCCCGTTCAAGTCGCGCGCCGCAGAGGAGCTTCAGCGCCATGCCTCGCCGCCCGTGCACGAGGGCGCGCTCGTAGATGCGCTCCCGCCGGACGCGGAGCTCACGGTCAGCCACCACCAGGTGGACGACTACGTCACCTGCCCGCTCAAGTACCAGTACGTGCACATCAAGCGCATCCCGCTCCGCCAGCACCACAGCGTGGTGTACGGCAGCGCGCTCCACAAGGCGGTGGAGTTCTATCTGAGGCGCCGGGCCGTGGGGAACTTCACCTCGCTCGAGGATTTCCTGAAGGCCTTCGACGATGCCTGGCGCAACGAGGGCTTCCTCACGCGCGAGCACGAGGAGCAGCGCAGGCGCGCCGGCGTGGAGGCGCTCACGCGCTTCTATCACGAAGAGGAGGCCTCGGGGCAGAAGCCCGCCGAGGTGGAGGGCGAGTTCGGCTTCGCCCTGGGGCCGACGAAGGTGCGCGGGCGCTTCGATCGCGTGGACGAGACGCCCGAGGGCCTCGTCATCGTCGACTACAAGTCGAGCGACGTGACGGAGCAGAAGAAGGCCGACCAGCGAGCGAAGGACAGCCTCCAGCTCAAGATGTACGCGCTGGCCCAGAAGGAGATGACGGGGCGGCTGCCCGCGCGCGTGGAGCTCCGCTTCCTGGAGTCCGGGCTCGTCGGGAGCTACGAGCCCGTGGACGGAGACCTGGACGCGGCCCGCGAGATCATCCTGGCCGCAGCCGGCGGCATCCGCGCACGGCGCTTCGACGCCACCCCCGGTTACATGGTCTGCCGCTATTGCGCCTACAACCAGATCTGTCCCAGCACCGCCACCCGCGAATAGGAGAGAGGAGCGATCATGAAGATCAAGGCCAACGGCATCGAGATCAACTACGAAAAAGAGGGTAGCGGCCCGGTGGTCACGCTGAGCCATTCGCTCGCCTGCAACTTGCACATGTGGGACGACCAGGCCAAGGCCCTCGCTTCCCGGTACACCGTGCTGCGCTTCGACACGCGCGGCCACGGGCAGACGAGCGCGCCCACCGGGGCCTACTCGCTCGATCAGATGGCGGAGGATCTCAAGGGACTGCTCGACGGTCTCGGCATCGCGCAGACGCACTTCGTCGGGCTCTCCATGGGCGGCATGATCGGCCAGACCTTCACGCTCAAGTACCCGGCCATGATCCAGAGCCTCGTGCTCTGCGACACGAGCAGCCGCTACCCGGCCGCCGCCGCCTCCGTGTGGGAGGACAGGATCAAGACGGTCACCGCCAAGGGCATGGAGCCGATGGTGGCGGGCACCCTCGAGCGCTGGTTCACGGCGCCGTTCCGCGCGCGCCGGAAGGACGTCATGGAGCGGATCGGCGGTCTCATCCGGAGCACGCCCCCCGCCGGCTACATCGGCTGCTGCCACGCGCTTCCGAAGATCAACGTGACGGACCGGCTCAAGGAGATCGCGTGCCCGGCCCTCGTCATCGTGGGCGAGGAGGACCCCGGCACGCCGGTGGCCATGGCGCGCGAGATCCACGCGGCGCTCCCGGGCGCGCAGCTCGCCATCCTTCGCTCGGCCTCTCACCTGTCGAACGCGGAGCAGCCCGAGGAATTCAACCGCGTGCTCCTGGATTT
>WNFD01000658.1_pt1 | contig 34251 bp, 30 predicted proteins | sample 5400491 | NCBI WGS metagenome assembly WNFD01 (sample SAMN13153343, study PRJNA577476) | soil metagenome | isolation source: 120 cm saprolite under Douglas fir tree site 2 hole 2 replicate 2 | place: USA:California | collected 2015-04-18 | reverse complement strand
CTCTCACGCGCGCGCCCCGCGCTTGAGCGCCTGCCTCCCACGAGCGAGCGCGAGCGGGCCCGGTCCCCACGGTCCAGGTTCCGGGTGGGGGTGTAGCACTTTTGCCGGGACCATACACTATCCCCCGCCTCGTTTGACCCTTTTTTTCTTCCGCCTGTAAGATCGGAGGCAGCACTCAGCATTCAGTCAGGGAAGAGTCGGAATCTGCCCGAATCCTGACGGCTGAAGGCTGACGGCTGAGTGCTGAATGCTTTCTCCCATGCCCCACGATCTGCCGAAATCCTATGAGCCGGGCGCGATTGAAGCGCGCTGGGCGGAATACTGGGTGAAGGAAAAACTCTTCTCCGTTCCCACTCCGGGCGCAGGCGAAACGTGTCCGGTGTTCAGTTTGCTGCTGCCACCGCCGAATGTGACGGGACGGTTGCATATGGGGCACATGCTGAACCAGACGCAGATGGACATCATCATGCGCTGGCATCGCATGCGGGGTGATGTGACGTTGTGGCTGCCGGGGACAGACCATGCCGGGATCGCCACCCAGATGATGGTCGAGCGGCAACTGGCGACGGAAGGCAAGAAGCGCTCGGAACTCGGACGCGAGCAATTCATCCAGCGGGTGTGGTGCTGGAAAAAGCAGTACGGCAGCGCAATCCAGGAACAGATGCGGCGGCTGGGCGCGTCGGTGGACTGGAGCCGCGAATACTTCACCATGGACGACAAGCTGTCGCGGGCAGTGCGCGAAGCGTTCGTCCGGTTGCATGAAGAAGGGCTGATTTATCGCGGCAAGTACATCGTCAACTGGTGTCCGCGGTGCGAGACGGCGATTTCCGATCTCGAGGTGAAGCACGAGGAGATTCCCGGCAAGCTGTACGAGATTCGGTATCCGGTCGTCGGAACAACGACTGGTACGGACGAATTTATTACGGTGGCGACGACGCGTCCCGAGACCATGCTCGGCGATACGGCGATTGCGGTGAACGAGCGTGACGAGCGGTACATGCATCTGCACGGAAAGAAAGTTCTGCTGCCGCTGATGAACCGGGAGATCCCGATTATCACAGACGAATTGGCCCAGCCGGAGTTTGGCACCGGGGCCGTCAAGGTGACGCCGGCGCATGACCCCGATGATTTTGAGGCGGGACTGAGGCACAACCTGCCGCAGATTGAAGTCATGGACCAGCATGCGCGGATGAATGAAAATGCCGGGCCGTATGCGGGGCTGGACCGTTATGCGGCGCGCAAGCGGGTGCTGGAAGATTTGCAAACGCAAGGATTTCTTGTCGGCGAGAAGGCTTACACGATTTCGATTGGCAAGTGCGACCGTTGCGGGACGGTGGTCGAACCAAGGCTTTCGACGCAATGGTTCATCAAAATTCAACCGCTGGCGGATCGAGCGATTGAAGTGGTGGAGAAAGATTACATCCGCTTCACGCCGGCTAACTACCGGCAGATTTATTTGAATTGGATGCGCAACATTCACGACTGGTGCATCTCGCGACAGTTGTGGTGGGGGCACCGGATTCCTGCGTGGCATTGCGCGTGTGGCGAAATTGTTGTGGCGCGCGAGACTCCGAGTTCATGCGCGAAGTGTGGAAGCTCGGAGCTGAAGCAAGACCCAGATGTGCTCGATACATGGTTCTCTTCCGGGCTGCTGCCGTTCACTGCGCTGGGCTGGCCGGAGGCGACTCGGGATCTGGAAGTTTTCTATCCGACTTCTTTGCTGATCACTGGTTTCGACATCCTTTTCTTTTGGGTGGCGCGGATGATTATGCTGGGCTGCTGGTTCATGGCGCCTCCGCACAAGCCTGGGGCAGACGGGCGAGACGCCCGTCCCTCCACGTCCGACGATGAGAATTTGGGGGGACGGGCGTCTCGTCCGTTTGCGCTCACAGATGAAGAGCTGCGCGATTCAGTTCCCTTCCGCGAAGTTTATATTCACGCCCTGGTGCGGGACGCGGAGCGGCAGAAGATGTCGAAGACCAAGGGCAATGTGCTCGATCCGATTCAGGTGATTGAAAAGTACGGAACGGACGCGACGCGGTTCACGTTGGCGGCGATGTCGTCGCCAGGGACCGACATCGCGTTCAACGAGAGCCGGACGGAAGGCTACCGGGCCTTTGCCAACAAGATTTGGAATGCGGCGCGGTTCATGTTCATGAATGTGGACCGAATCGGCTCGTGTGGCGGGGACACTCTTGTCCGCGCGGCAGCTGATCCGGCGTCTGGCTTTTCTGGATTCGCCGCATCGACTCTGGAAGACCGCTGGATTCTTTCGCGCTTCAACAGTGTTGCTAAGAGTGTGAACGAATCCCTGGCCAGTTACCGCTTTGATGAGGCAGCGAATTCCATTTACGATTTTTTTTGGGGCGAATTCTGCGATTGGTACATCGAGCTGGTCAAGCCGCGACTGGCGCCGGAGGCTGAGCAAAATGCGCGGACCGCCTGTGCGAATCTGGTGGCCTTGTTTGAGGCCTCGCTGCGGCTATTGCATCCGGTGATGCCGTTCATCACAGACGAGATCTGGCATGCCATCTACGATGGCAAGCCACCACGGAAGTCGCTGGCCCTAGCGGCGTATCCGCAGGCGAACGAGGCGCAGATCGACCGGAATGCGGAAACACAAATGGCGATCCTGCAGGATCTGGTCGTTAGCGTGAGAAATCTGCGAGCCGAGCTGAAGGTGGAAACCAAGGTCAAGGTGCCGGTCGAGATCTACGCGACGGAGCCAGAAATCCGGGCCTTGATTGAGCAGAACCTTGGCGCGGTGGAACGGTTGGGGAATGTGGAGAAGGTTACGTTTGCGGAAAGGTCGCTCAGCAATCTGCCAGGCGCGCGGCATACTGCGCGGTTTGACGTTCACGTGATCTACGAAAAGAAGATTGATGTTGCCGCGGAGAGAGAACGGCTGAAGAAAGAGCTTGAGAAGATGGACAAGGAAACTGCAAACTTGCAGAAACAATTGGAGAATGAACAATTCCTGGCTAAGGCGCCGACTCAAGTGATCCAGAACATGCGACGGCGCGTGCGGGAGTTGGAGATTTTGCGGGGGAAAGCCGGGGGACAGCTGGGCGAGTTGGGACTGCAGGGCATTTGATAAGCAGCAAGCGGAGGGCAGCGGGTCTGCGATCCGCGGACAGCCGGGGACGGCTGTCCCCACATTTTGCAGGGGCGGCCAAGAACTAAGCATTGGCCACTACCCACTGGAAACTGATCTTATGGATTGGAATAGCCGGCGCATTACCGCGATTCTGGAGAACGCGTTGCTCGAAGACCGGGCGACGCGGGATGCGACTAGCTACGCCTGCATCGATCCCAGCCAGCGCGGGGCGGGCACCATCCTCGCCAAGCAGGATTGCATTCTAGCTGGGCTGGGTTGTGTTCCGCGCATACTCGACGTTTATGCGGCGCTCGATGGGGCGGTGGTTTCGCATTACGAGGTCACCAGCCATCCTGAAGTTTTCGACGGAGTGCGCTTGCACAAAGGGCAGCAGATTGCCGTTGTTCTTCACAATGCGCGCGTGGTTCTCTCCTGCGAGCGGGTAATGCTGAATCTGTTGCAGCGGCTGAGCGGAATTGCGACGCTGACCAGGAAATTCGTAGAAGCGGTGCATGGAACCAAGGCAAGAATTCTCGATACCCGCAAGACCGCGCCCGGCCTGCGTGTCTTGGATAAATACGCGGTGCGTTGCGGCGGGGGACAGAATCACCGCCTCGACCTATCAGATGGAGTGTTGATTAAGAACAATCACATTGCGCTGGCCGGGGGACTGCGAGCTGCGCTGGAAAGAGCGCACCGCAACCGGCGGGGGACCCAGCCCATTGAAGTCGAGGTGCGCACCCTGGCCGAGTTGGAAGAAGCGTTAAACTGCGGCGCGGAAGCGATTCTGCTCGACAACATGCCGGTGGCGGAGGTAAGCGCTGCGGTGGAGCGATGTTCCAAAGCCGACCGCCGGATTCCGCTGGAGAGTTCGGGCGGCATCAGGCTCGAGAACGTTCGCGAATATGCTGAGACTGGAGTGGATTTCATCTCGGTGGGGGCTCTGACCCACTCGGCACCCGCAGTGGACCTGAGCCTGCGGATTGTGCCGGCTTAAAGATGGTCCCACAGGAGCCTTTTCGCGAAAAAAATTGACATCTCCAATCTTCCCATCTAAAGCGTTTCAGGCTATATTCGTGGGGCATGAAATGCGCGCGGGCTAATCGTTCTTGTTGGGGCACTCTCGTCCTCCTGTTTTCCTCTGTTTTCTTTGTTGGCTGCGGCGGCGGATACTCGAGCGGAGGCGGAGGTGGCGGTGGCGGCAGGAATCCGCCGGCTGTGCCCACGGGCCTGGCTGCCAAGCCAGGGAACCAGCAGGTTGCGCTCACCTGGACTGCCAGCCCCGGAGCGACTACGTACAACGTGGGTCGTTCGACTACGAGCGGCGGACCTTACACCAATATTGGGGCGTCAACCACCACGACGGATACGGACACATCCGTGACGAACGGGACCACTTACTACTACGTGGTTTCGGCAGCGAACTCGTACGGCGCCAGCGGGAACTCTAATCAGGTTTCTGCGACTCCAGCCGCACCGGTAACAAACGTGAGCGCGAACGTGGATCTGATGGCGAATCGCCATGCCATCAGCCCTTATGTTTATGGCGGAGCATTCCCCGCCGATGCGGCTCACATCACCGACAGCGGCACGACCGTGGTGCGGTGGGGCGGAAACGGTGCATCAACATACAATTGGCAGCTTGGAACAACCAACGCCGACAACGACTACTATTTCGAGGATTTCACGTTTTGCGGACTGGGCGGATTTGCGACTAATACTCCGTGCGCCGATAGCGACTCGGCGCAGTTCATCAAGGATGTGAAAACTGCCGGGGGCAATCCTTTGATGACCATGGTGATGCTGCCCTGGGTGGCACAAGGCCCGGAGACACCGGGCGCGGGCGGAAACCTTCATTGGACGTTTTCAGTTTCCCAAGATGCAGCATGCAATTCAAAAACCGATCCCTTTAACAGCGACGCCGCCATCGCTTTGAAATCCGACTGTGCAACTCCTTTCGTTGCGAGCCAAGCCCAGATCAACCGTGCGTATTTCCCGCTGCTCGACGGACCGCCGCAAGGTGGTGATCCGGTGAACAGCGTTTATCGCAACCAGTGGGCTGCCGCGCTGGCTACTGCCTTTGGCAACAACACGCCACACTTCTATGACATGGACAACGAGATTGATATTTGGGGCGGCACTCACTTCGATGTCCATTCCAATCCATCAGGTTTCGATGAGCTGCGAGACACGTACATCACTGAAGCGCGAAAGCTGAAGACCTGGGACCCGCAAGCGATTCGCCTCGGGCCGGTGAGCTGTTGCTGGTGGTTCTATTGGAATGGCGAGAATGGGAACGACAGGCCTGCCCACGGCAACATTGACTTTCTGCCCTGGTGGCTGAACGAAGTCTATTGGCGCGACCAGGTTGACGGCATTCAGTCGCTTGACGCGTTCGACATCCATGCGTATCCCGAAGCGCCGGACGACATAGCAACCGAAGACACCGCTCATCAACGGGCGTCGTCCATCCGCGTATTTCGCACCTGGTGGGACCCGACCTACGTGAGCGAAAGCAGCAGTGTGAACCAAATCTACGCGACCTCGATTCAGCCGCAGCGAACCATCTCATTCCGGATTCCGCGAATGAAAGCTCTTCTGAATACGATTTATCCGTTGGGCGGACGGAAGTTCGCAATCACCGAATGGAGCACCGGGTTTGCGGACAACACCCGGGCCAACCCACCCGTGTTCGACTTCTCAACAGCAATATCCGACGCCATGGGCTACGGAATAGTGGGGCAGCAAGGTGTGTACCTGGCCACCCGTTGGACCGCGCCGGATCCCCGTGCTCCGGCTTATCAAGCACTTAAGCTCTACCGCAATTACGACGGCAATCACAGCAGCTTCGGGAATCTATCAGTTCACGCCAGTCACAATGCTGACCCGAGCCTATTTGCCACATTTGCGGCGCTGAATACGGGCAGCGGAAACCTCACCCTCATGGTGGTTAACGGTGATCCGGTGAATGCGGCGCAAGTCTCTTTCGCGCTGAACAACTTCACTCCCTCGACGTTCACGGAGTACACACTATCGGAGTCCAACCACGTCGATTACCCCTTTCGCCTCGCAACCGTGGAGTTCCACGCAGACGTTCGCTCCGTACAGCATCACCCTCCTGGTGGTCTCGGGCACAGCTACGCCCCCCGCTTCCGAATGGGAGTTGAACCCTGCCGATATCATGGCTCCGGCGGGCGGAACAGCGGTCCTATCGCCGCAACTGACCAGCGGCAGCGCGAATGTAACCCTAACATCGGCAGCATTTGGCAACTTCGCCGGGACAACCGCATGCTCCGGAACCATCACCCTAACCAATGCCGTCGTAGCTGCCGCACAGCCAGGCACGATCACGTTGAATGCCGGCAACACCCCTGGCTTCTGTCACTACACCGTGACGGCAGCCGACGGGACCAGTAAGGGTGGCTGGTTGATCGTCGGGAATCCACCGGCCACGTTGACCAACAATAGTCCGAGTTCGGGCACCGCCGGAACCCAAGTGACACTTTCAGTGACTCTGAATCCTGGTAATTCGGTTGGGACGCCAGGCTGCCCGAGCCCGCCCTGTGGGCCGCCATTTGCGGCCGGGGCTTCGGTGCTGTTCACTGTGGACGCAGGCACATTGTCCGGCGGAACCTATGGAAACACGACGAAGCAGATCGCCACGGTGAACGCTTCGGGAGTTGCGAGTATAACGTTAACGCTTCCTGCAAGCTCGGGAGCTTTAGTCAACGTGATTGCAGAAGGTCCGTACGGGCTCGGACATCCGACGGTGACGTTTACCGAGACGGCGCAGTAGCAGAATCTGCGATCCATGGCCGGAATCCCTTGCGCGGGCCGGATTTGCCGCCGCGCCTTCTGTCCCGCATAATTCCAGCATCGCCAAAACAACTTCAACCCGGCGTCCACGGGCGGGAGTCTCATCCGAGTCCGCTTCGGGTAGGTCCGCGCCACACCAGATTGCGCAGCAGACCGACGCTCGTCTGGGCAAGATCGTCCGCGTGCTGATGAACTTTCCGACCGTGGTCATCAGCGGAACCAAACTGGCGCAGGAGATCGGCACCAACCGCTCAGAAGTCTGGCGGCTGGTGCAGCAATTGCGAACTTTGGGAGTGGAGATTGCCGGGCATCCGGCGAGCGGATATCAGCTGACCGCGGTGCCTGACTTGTTGCTTCCTGACCTGCTGGCGTCGCTAGTGCGGGGAACGATTTTCAGCCAGCACATTCATCATTACTATCGCGCCGGTTCTACCAACACGCTAGCGCTGGAAGCAGCCGCGGATGGGGCTCCTGAGGGCAGCGTCTTTCTCGCCGAGCAGCAGACTGCAGGGCGCGGGCGCGGCAACAACCAATGGCATTCGGCGGAATCTACGGGAATCTACTGCTCGGTGATTCTGCGCCCGGCGTTGCCGCCTGCGGATGTGTTAGTGCTTTCGCTGGCGGCAGGGCTCGCGGTGCAGTCGGCGATCCAGGAGATTGACTCGCGAGTGCTCCCCGACCTGAAGTGGCCGAACGATGTGCTGATCCAGGGCAAGAAATTCTGCGGAATCCTTGCGGAGATGAGCGCCGAGGCAACCCGGGTGCGGCATATTGTCGTCGGCGTTGGCCTCAATGTGAACCAGGCAAGCTTTCCCGACGATCTGGAACAAACTGCAACTTCTCTGCTCCAGGCTACGGGTACGGAGTGGTCGCGAGTTGAGGTGTGTGCGGCTTTGCTAAAATCGCTCGACCGGGAATACAAGGACCTCTTGGAAAATCCCGAGTCGCACGTGGAAATTCTGCGAAGATTTGAAGAACATTCTTCTACGGCCCGCGGAAGGCAAGTGCGCATCGAAGAGAATGGCGGGTTTGAAGGGGTCACAGAAGGCCTTGATCCTCGCGGGTTTCTGCGAGTGCGGACGCGCGAGAGAGTGCGGATTGTTTACAGCGGCACGGTGAGGTTGAAGTAGTAGTTAGTGACTAGTGGCTAGTTGCTAGTCAAAGCCGGTTCTACTAGTCGCTAGCCACTAGTCACTAACCACTGACTCTATGCTTCTCGTCCTCGATGTCGGCAACACCAATACGGTACTGGGAGTTTTCGCGAAGTCGCTGACCGACTCCGGCGCGGCGCCGAAATACGACAAGCTGGTTGCCAACTGGCGCGTGACCACGCGCGCATCGCAGACTACAGACGAATATGGCGTGCTCTTCCGCAACCTGTTTGCCATGCAGGGTCTGGAGCCGAAAGACATTGGGGGCATCGTGGTTTCTTCGGTCGTGCCGCCGCTCGATTCAACGTTGCGACGGGTGGGCGAGCGATATTTCAATCGCAAGCCGTTGTTCATTGAACCGGGAATCAAAACCGGCATGCCCGTGCTTTACGAGAATCCGGCGGAAGTTGGCGCCGACCGGATTGTGAATTCGGTTGCGGCGTTTGAGAAACATGGCGGTCCTTCCGTTGTTGTGGACTTCGGGACGGCCACTACGTTCGATTGCGTTACAGCTAAGGGCGAATATCAAGGCGGAGTGATCGCGCCAGGGATCGGCATTTCGGCCGACGCGCTTTTCAGCCGCACCGCCAGGTTGCAGCGAGTCGACATTCGCAAGCCTGCGCAGGTTATTGGGACAACGACGGTCGGCAGCATGCAGTCGGGTCTTTACTACGGCTATCTCGGTCTGGTGGACGGGGTACTGGAACTCCTGATTGGAGAGCTTGGGAAGTCGGTCAAAGTGGTTGCCACCGGAGGGCTGGCTGCGCTGTTTGGTTCGGGATCGAAATATATTCAACAGGTGGACGAATTTCTGACGCTCGAGGGGCTGCGGATTTTGTGGGAGAGGAATGCGCCGGTAACGGCGGTCAAGAGGCCTAAAGGCAGTTCCTAACTTTAGCTCTTAGCCAAAATCAAAGGCGTCGGACCAGAGTGTCCGGCCCACACAGCCAACAGCCAAGAGCCGGTTCCCCGTGGACAATTACTTCAACTACTTCACCGAAATTGAACAACACTTCCAGCAGCGGCGGGGCGGCATTCTGCTGCTCTCGACACTTGATTGGGCGCTGATCGAGACCTGGAAAGACGCCGGCATTCCGTTAGAAGCGGCGCTGCGCGGAGTGGATGCGGCCTTCGACAAGTATGATCAGCGTCCGTCGAAAACCCGCAGGGTAAATAGCCTGGCTTATTGCGCGCAGGAAGTTCTGGCGGCTGCAGAAGACATGAAGGAAGCGGCGCTGGGAAGCGTCCGCGAGCCGGGAAGCAATCGCGGATTTGATCCTGCGGAGATTGCCACTTTTCTGAGAAAAAGTGCATCCGAGTTGGAATCGGCGCAGTTGCCGTCGCGGCTAGGAATTGCACCGAAAGAGATCGCTCAAGAGGCGGCTCGAACTTTGAAAGATATGGCGGCGGAGATTGAGACGAAACTCCCGCGACTGGAGGACCTGGAGCGAAAGCTGACGGTGCTGGAGGAGAAGCTCTTTGCCGTCCTGCTTGCTGTAGTCCCTGACGACGAAGTTGTGGCCGTGCGCGCGCAAGCTGACCGCGAGTTGGCGCCGTATCGCAGCAAAATGCCAGCGGCGCAAATCGAGCAGTTGCAGAAGCAGTATGCGCACAAGAAGCTACTAGAGAAATACGGCCTCCCCCGGCTGAGTTTGTTTTACATGTGACTGGGCGCGGGCGCGAGAGAGCTGCTGGACAACCATTCTTCGCAATCTCATCACATCTTGACCTGCCTTTAACGTCTCCGTAACAACCTGCCGGATAGAATCCGCTGCGTCGAAACCCGCGCCCAAAGAGCGATGTGAGCGGGCACATTCTTATCCCAGGAAGGAAATCAACAATGAAAAAAGCCGCCACTCTATTTATTTGCGCGATAGCGCTGATAAGCGCTGCGTTTGCCGGAGAGGGTGCATCTCCTAAAGGCATTCCCCATCTGGACCACGTCTTCCTCATCGTGATGGAGAACCACGGTTACGGCCAGATCATCAACAATCCCAATGCGCCCTTCACCAACCAGTACGCGAACTCGGCCAATTCCGCCACCAATTACTTCGCCATTGGGCATCCCAGTCTGACCAATTACCTGGAGATCGTGGGTGGGTCGAATTTCGGGGTGCGCAGCGACAATAATCCGGACTGGCATGATAGCGCATGTACTCCGAACATCGTTGCCAAGACCGTGAATACCGACAACCCCTCAAGTCCGAGCATCTGTCCCATCTGGGAAGTGGGACGCGACGCCGAAACGCCCGCCGTGGATACAACCAACGAGACCACCGGTCTGCCCGGCGAAAACGACATTGATGGAATCCAGCACATTCCGGGCGCCTTCAATACCTCGGGCAAGACCATTGCCGACCAACTCGTCACTTGGGGACACAGTTACAAGAGTTACCAGGAAAGCCTGCCGTTTGCTGGCGCCAACAACGTGAACTACAGCGATGGGTTCTTCACCGATAGGACTGACTTCACCCAGATATTGCCGACGCTGAATCCGCCGCTGACCCAAGCCGACGTGGTGAAGCTTTATGCCTCCAAACACAATCCGTTTGTGTATTTCCAAAATGTGCAGGAAGGCGCTGAAACCGGTAATACGCTGGCCAACAGTGTAGGTTTTGAGACGCTCTATGGGGACCTCGGCTCGGGCAATGTGCCGACTTTCTCGTTTATTGTGCCCAACCAGTGCAACGACCAGCATGGACGCGGCAATGCCGGCGCATTCTGCAACTTTGATCCCACCAGCAACGGCACGCAAGCCGGACTCAATCCCGCTCTGATCTACATGGGCGATGTCACTCTGCAGCGCGTTGTAACGGCAATTAAGGCTTCACCGGCATGGTCGAACGGGAAGAATGCGATCGTTGTGGTGTGGGATGAAAATGACTACAGCCTGGCGCCGAACGTCAACCAGGTGCTGGCGATCGTGGATACCAACTACGGTTCCCATGGGGTGAAGAGCGGAAACTTCTATACCCACTTTTCACTGCTCAAATCGATCGAAGGCGGGATCGGGCTGCCATGCCTGAACCATGCCTGCGACGACAAGGTCAGTGTCATGGGAGGCCTGTTCAAGTAGGGGTGAGCCTGACTTCAAAGCAGGAGCAAGATAGACGAGGGTGGGAAACTATCGCGGTGCCAGCCGCAGAGTCTCCCACCCTTTTCCGCTCGGTCCTGGTAACGCAAACGCCCTAACCAACTGCCTCCGACACTATGGGTCAATGATGATTCCCGGTGAGGATCCCCCGGTTGCGAGCTGATCGTTGCAGTACACGTCATACAACACCAATCCCGGAGGGGCATCGCCTCTGAGGGTCGCGGTGGCGGTGTCGCCTTCCACCACAATCTGGCGGGGCTCCTCGAAGACGTCGGGAAGGTTCAACTCGAGTTTGCGGCAACTCCCCAACGCCTGCCAGGTAACCTCCTGTCCCGGGGAGACGGGTTTGCGCGGCTCGGCTACCACCCAATCTCCAGGGGCGGAGTGGCCGGCGAACTTGGCGGTTCCGCGCGGAGAAAAGTAGATGAACACTTTTTCGTCGCGCCAGGTTTTTGCCCGCGGACCTATCTTTCCGACGGGCATTTCGTGCAGCACATTTCTTCGCATAGTTTTCCTCCTCATTTAGCCGGCGGCTGTGCCGGTGATTCCTGCAGAATTTGCTGGTAACGGGGATCGTTTTGGATCCCTTGAAATGTTGGATCGTGCTGGATATCCGTGATTGAGTAACCTGCCCGCGTTGCCTGACCCAGCCAGTTGAGCGCGGTTGCATGATCTCCGCTCTGCTCGTAGATCTCGGCAGAGCGGAACATGATTTCGGGATCAGACGGCGCGCGCGACTGTGCCTGGTGTATGAGTCCGATGGCCTGGTTCTGTCTTCCTAGCATGAAATCGCAGAGCGCAAGCTCGGCCATCAATTTCGGGTCCTGCGGGTTGACTTTGCGCTGTGTGTCGAGCAGATCGGCGGCTCGCTTGTAGGCTGGAGTGGCCTTCTCTTTTTCGCCGGGCGCCCAGTAGTAAGCATCGCCCAGGTTCCGCCACACGCGGGCGTCGTGATCGTTCAAGTGGAGAGCTTTTTCGAACATGCGAGCGGAATCGGAGTAGCGGCCCTGCTCGAAATACATCGTCGCGAGATTAGAGTAGGCGCGATAGTTGGGCTCGATGTTGAGCGATTTCTGGAGTGTCTCTTCCGCCTCCTTCTGCTTCCCCTGGAGGGCGTAGATCCCGCCGAGGTTGGTGTAGCCGCGAACATTTTCGGGAGCCAGTTCGGTCACCCGACGGAATTGGACTGCGGCATCGTCGTATCGCGCATTCTTAGCATAGAAGGCGCCTAAAGCGGAATATCCGCCCCAATAATCTTTGCGCATTTCGATGGCGCGCCGGTAGGCGGCCTCGGCTTCCGCATTTTTCCCCGCGGCTTCATAAGAACTTGCCAGGCCCCGGTAGGCGGCATCGCTGGTCGCGTCCAGTTCAAGCGCACGTTGGAATTCTTTCACGGCGTTGTCGTATTTGCCCTGGCCTTGATAGATCAATCCCAGGGTGGTGTGCACGGGAGCGAGCTTGTCGTTCAGTTCTGCTGCACGGTGACCGGCGTCGAGGGCTTTTGGAATCCAGCTCTGGTCTTTGCTCTCCTGAAACAAACGCCAATAGGCCTCAGCGGTTCCGGCATAGGCCAGAGCGAACTTTGGGTCGCGCTCCAATGCAGCGCGAAACAGAGCAATCGCGGATTGCAAGCTGTCGGCGTTCTGATATTCGAGCACATAGCCGACGCCGCGTACGTAGTACTGGTAGGCATCGGGATGAGCAGAGGAAAGATCGGAGGAGTCCGACGGCAAAGGCTTGCCGCCTTCTGGACGCAACTCGCCTGCCAGCATGGTCAGCAGGCTGTCGGTTACCTGGCGTTCAACCGCCAGCAGATTCCCGACATCGGCCTTGACGTATTCAGCGCTTACGTTGCGACGGCTCTGCGCGTTAACCAAACTGTACATGACCTGATTACCGGCGAAATCCCAGCTTCCCTCCACTACCAGGCTGACGCCCAGCTTCTTCTGCGCATCGCCAACCGAGCTCACATTCTGGGTGCGCACTTCGCTGGCGGGGACAACTTCCACCCCATACTGCTTGCCGATTTGGGTGAGGCGAGTGGTCAGCAGGTCGGTCAATCCGCGGCAGAGGACCTGGTTTTCGCGATTTCCGCCAATGGCTTCGAAGGGGAGAACCGCGACTACGCGCGGCGCGACGGGCAGAGCCGCTGAGCGTCCTAGTTTCCCGCGAAAAGTGAATAATTCAAGTCCCACCGCGAGCACCAGTAGCCCTATTAATAGAGGACTGAGCCAGCGCGTTCTCGCCATCTCAGGTGTTGCCGCCGGCCAGCTTTCGAGCTTCCGCCCCGAGACCAGCCGCTGCAAGTCGACCTTCAGCTCGCGTGCGCTCTGATAGCGCAGCGCGGCGTCTTTGTCCATGGCTTTGCGGATGATGGTTTCCAGTTCCGGTGAGATCGCAGGATTCAACGATCGCACCGAAGCTGGCTCGCGGTGCAGGATAGCGGCGAGCAGCGCCGCCACGGAGGTCTCGTTGTGGGGACGCTTGCCGGTTGCCATCTCATACAGCACGACGCCACAGGAGTACAGATCGGAGCGGCTGTCGAGAGTCGGTGAGCCTGACAACTCTTCCGGAGAGACATAGGGAAGAGTTCCGGCGACAGTGAGGTTTCCTGTGTCGGTGTCGGTGTCGTCTCCGGAGGTGAGCAGGCGCGCCAGCCCAAAATCGAGGATCTTCAGTTGCCCGCTGGGATTGATGATGATGTTGCCGGGCTTCAGATCACGATGAATCACGCCCTGCTTGTGAGCTTCCTCGAGGGCTGATACCAGTTGGATCGCGTACTCAAGCAGTTCTGATTCGCGCATGGGGCCCCGTGCCAGCTTGCTGGCCAGCGTGATTCCGGAAACGTATTCCATGACCAGGAAATCCACGTCGCCATCGGCCTCAAAGCCGTGGAGAGTTTCGATGTTGGGATGATTCAAGCGGGCGAGGGTCAAGGCCTCTTTGCGGAAGCGGCGGCGGGCGGACTCGTCACGCACTACGCTGGCGGGCAAGAGCTTAACGGCAATTTCACGTTGCAGGTGCTCGTCGTAGGCGCGGTACACAATTCCCATTCCGCCTTCGCCGATACGCTCGATGAGGCGGTAGTGGCCGAGGGCACGGCCGGAAATGGGCTGGGTGGCCATACTTCTCTTCCTGGCACTGAAAGTAGAGCGGGTTGCGGCCCGGTTGCAGCCGGAAGTGGCTGGGTGAAATTGTTACCCCCGGCGGGGGGAAAAGCAAGGCAAAATGTCAATCCGGGCGCGCTCTACCGGATCTCCGCCTCCTGCCTTACATTTTCCCGTGAAACACATACACCAGCTCAATCAGCAGGATCAAAACCACTATGGATTCCAGAACAAACGTGCGCGACTGGTGGAATTGGTCAATCAGGAAGCGATACAGGTCTTCGGCGGTGCGCAGCTTTTCTTTTGCCAGGCTCTTGTAGTCGTGTACGCCGATCTTGTTGGCGGCCAGGCGATAGAGGCGGGCGGAGAACATATCACTCAGGAACTTGATGGCGTTGTCGGCGCGCTCGGTGAGTTCGGTTACATCGAGCAGAACCGTCTGCAGCCGCGAGGCTTCCTGCGGCAGACGCCATCGGCCAAACAGGGATTTTTTCTCCAATGAGTCGTAAACGCCAGCCAGTTCCCGGGTAAGCAGGTTGTCATAGTAGCGGAATTCGAGCAGCTGGGAATTGGCGTATTCCAGCAGTTGCATGGTGGTCTCGGAGCCGGAAAGAGAGTCGTAAACGAAGGCAGCATTCCATCCCAGGACCGCCACATCGTTCGGGTAATAGGACATCGCGGACTGCAGGACCTCGCTGCGTTCACCGTCGGAGAGAATGGAATTTTCTCCGCGGACGACTTGCGCGATTTGCTGGCCGCAAGAGGTCAGTAGCTGAGCCGCTGAGGGATTGCCGCTGATCTCGCGCATGAAGAAAATGAAATAGTCTTCGCTGAGCCAGGTTTCATACGGCTTGATCAGCGCAGGGCGCATGCGCTGGAATTTTTCCTTTATGATGGCCTCGGCCCGGCTCTGCAAATCGGTTTCTGAGATCCAGCGGCAGGAAAGCGCGATCAAGTCCGGCCACTCTCCCGCGAATGGAAATTCGAACAGAACACTCACCACCCCGTAGTCGTAATACTTGATTCGGACTTGCGAGTCGGGATGGCCCCCGAGCTGCGCGTCTTCGACCACCGGAGGGCGCTCGAAAAACAACTGTTCGGCGGCGGCGTGCTTCAGGCCTTCCCCGAGGCGGCGGGCGCCGAGAATGGAACGGAGTTCGTCGAGCCGCATCTCTTCGCAGACGTCGAACAGGAACAGGCCCACGGCGGAACCGCGCAGGCTGGGATTGGCAGGAGATTCCACGGCCAACCAGTCTAACGCGGCAGCTGAGATTGGGCGAAATTCACAGTTCACGTAGGGACAGCCGTCCCCGGCTGTCCAGGTTCGCAGAACCGCCGGTTTTGAGTTGAGGCTCTCGAACTGCGCTCGACGATCAGCCGAGGACGGCTGTTCCCACGTCCACGAGGAGCGGCCGTTCCGACACCGGCATATAGAATCCAGATACATGCAATTGAAAATTGAAAAGCTGATTTACGGCGGCGATGGGCTAGCCCGGCTGCCAGCCGATGATCGTGGCCCCGGCAAAACCGTTTTTGTGCCATTTGTGCTTGAAGGCGAAGAAGTTGACGCGGTGCTGGCCGAGCAAAAGCCTGGATTCGCGCGCGCGTCTCTCAACCGGGTGACGGCGGCGTCGCCTGATCGAGTGGAACCGGACTGTAAGTATTTTCAGCGCTGCGGCGGGTGTCACTACCAACACGCAAGCTACGAACATCAGCTCAAAATCAAAGCTGAGATTTTGCGCGAGACATTGCGGCGGACGGCGAAGGTTGAATTGCCTTGCGAACTTCAGATTCACCCCTCTCCGGAGTGGGGCTATCGCAACCGGACGCGGCTCAAGGTGCAGACAGCGCCCGAGTTTGCGCTTGGATATTACCGGCTTCGGTCGCACCAACTCTTGCCCGTCGAGCACTGTCCAATAAGCTCGCCTCTCATCAATCGCGCAATGGTTACGGTTTGGGAGCGCGGACGCTTGGGTGAAATTACCGCAGTAGTGCGCGAGTTGGAGTTGTTTGCGGATCATGCCGACGAAGTTTTGCTTGTCGAAGCCTATTGCGAGCCTCGCACTTCGCCGGAGGATGCACAGGCCACGGTGGACAAGTTGGCGAGCATTATGCGTGAAGTAAAGGGGGCAGCGGTTTTTGAACTGCCACCGGCTAATCAGTTTGTAGAACCCAAGCGCCTGGCTGCTTCCGGTTCAACGACGATCGTGTATCGAACTAAGCGGGCGGGCTATCGGGTGAGCACCGGAGCGTTCTTTCAGACGAACCGCTTTCTTATCGATGAACTCGCCGCCATTGTCGTCGGCGGAGCGTCCGGACAGACAGCGCTGGATCTTTATGCTGGCGTGGGACTTTTCTCCGTCCCTCTCAAACAGAGTTTTGCACAGGTAATCGCCGTTGAAGCGTCACAGACTTCCTATGCTGACTTGCGGCAGAATGCTGGCCAGGAGGTAAAGGCAGTCCGGGCAACAACCGCGCAGTATCTGGATCAAGCCTCCGGGATTCATCCCGATCTGGTTGTAACCGATCCCCCACGCGGCGGGCTGGGTGAAAACGTGGTTCGCAGTCTGGCCAGGCTGGGCGCCCCTCGCATTGCGTATGTTTCGTGCGATCCGTCCACCCTGGCGCGTGATTTGCGGACGCTGCTGATTCTAGGTTACCGGATCGAAGCGGCCCATTTGATCGATCTGTTTCCCCAGACTTATCACATCGAGAGTGTTTTTCACTTGGCCCGTTGAAATTATGAGCGCCACTCGTCCGCCTGCCAGACGAAGGCGCTAACTTTCCGCACCGACATGGACGGCGCTACGAGTTTCTACCTGGATGGCAAGACAGTCACTTCTCAGCTTCAGGGTCTTCGCTAGGACTGGCGCTGGCCTCATCCTCCACGGTTGCAAACTCGGCAGTTTCGTCGAGGTCCCTTCCTTCCGCTGCCTCTTCGGCGGGAGAGCTGCGGTATTCCTCAATGAGCTGGCGCGCAGCCGGCTCGTCTTCCTCGCGGACCAGAATGATAGTACCGCCGATGGGCAGAACATCCTGGGTATTGTCCACGCCCCGGATCTCGGAGTCGATGCCGACGGATTCAAGCAGTCCTTTGACCACCAGGGCCTCCGTGTCTTGATCGGTATCGAATACGCGCACCAGCTTTTCGTTGGGTTTGGGGTCGGGCGTAGGATCTGCGGCCATGCGGATTGCCTCCTGCGGATTGCAGCAAGATGATTCTAGACGAAATCGCATTACGAAGTTGCCTCGTCGTCACTGCGCTCTTAGGTCGAAGAAATGCGGGCGCGCTGTGAGAGAAGTGACCGAAGTACAAAGACAGTCACCAGAGTGCCATTGCTTCGCCCGGTGGCCTGACGAACAATGGTCACAACGGACGCCGCCGGAGAGACATCTAACTATTAGCCGCGAAAGGCGCGCGGAGCGCGGGAAGAAGGCCCCTTGGAAGAAGCGCGAACCAATGAAGTTCAGCAGGAAGCTGCGAAGATCCGCCGCCTGCAAATCATGATCAGCATGGTGATGTCGGTCATCGGCCAGGACCCGAACCTGACTATCGAAGAAGCCTCCGAACTGGTTGCCGGAACCAAGCGTGCTGCGCTGGCCATGTTTCCGGACAAAGAATTTGCCTACGACATCCTGTATAAGCCGCGACTGCAAAGGTTGATGAGGGAGAGGTTTCGGCTGCAGTAGGCGCCCTTGGTCGTAAATCCGTGCCGTATTTTCAAGGAACACTGAATCCAGTCGCGGTGTCTTCTCATTTGCAAGGCGAGAAAAGCGTCAGAGACCGTTCTTGAGCCGGAGGAAACAGGATGCGGGAAATTTGCGCTGTCGCAATGTTGATCGGGGGGTTGTACGTGGGCGGGGTAGCACAGGACACGACGCCGAAACCTAAGATTAGCGATGAACCACTGACGGCAGACCAGATCGCCGTTTATCGGACCGTGCTCCAAGAATATACGAAGGGCTCTGACGGGGCGTTGAATTTGGCAAACAGGACGGAGCCTCTCGAACGTTCCGAACTTGACGAAGAATGCATCAAAGGAATCGAACTGGAGCTCAAAACCCCGGTACCCGTAGTGCATAAGCTTCCATCGGTCGCGTTCGGGCCGAAAATAGTTGAGGTTGATTCGGATCGGCAGGAACAGCAAGTCAAGGAGAACGATCCCCAAAAGCTCCTCAAGAGTGCCATCGATGACCATGAGCCCGTCACCAACAGGCAACTCGAAGATTCGGTAAAGAAGGCCTTCGCGACCGGGCTGTTTAGCTTGTCGGAAATTGAGTTTGACAAGCAACATACTCGCGCGGTGGTTGCTTATAGCTTTGTATGCGGCGGCCTATGCGGAAACGGAAATACCCTGGTTCTCAAGAAAGTTGGGCAAAAGTGGAAAGTCAGCAAGAGGTGCGGGGGCTGGGTTTCATGAGGTCAACCTGTTTTGACCTCTGCTCGCTCCCGGACTAGACTCAAACCCCGGTGGTGCTCCCATGAAGACTTGTCTCTTCCTGCTGGCAATCCTGCTTCTTACTCCTGCGGTTCTAGCCGATGACGAAGGCCATCATCACGAAGAGATGACTGAGGCGCAACTGGGGACGGTGCACTTCCCATCGTCCTGTGCGGCGGGGGTGCAGAAGCCGATGGAGCGGGGCGTGGCCATGCTGCACTCGTTCTGGTACGAGGAGGCAGAAAAAGAATTTCAGCAGATCCAGAAAGACGATCCGCGGTGCGCTATTGCCCGTTGGGGAGTAGCCATGAGTTTGTGGCACCAGCTTTGGAACCGTCCGGACAAGCCGACGCTCGAGCGAGGGGGAGCAGAACTAAAGCAAGCACGATCGCTTCATGCGGCAACCTCGCGTGAGCGGGACTACATTTCCGCGCTGAGTGCGTTTTATTCGCATCCCAGCAAGCCGTATCAGAAGCGGGTTACGGACTATTCAAAGGCGATGGAGAAAGTCTCGCAACGCAATCCAGACGACCACGAGGCGGCGGCGTTCTATGCGTTGTCCTTGCTGGCTTCCGAGCCGGACCACGACAAGACAAAAGCCAACCGGCTGAAAGCGGCGGCGGTACTCGAGAAGCTTTTTGCCGAAGAACCAAACCATCCCGGAGTGGCGCACTACCTGATCCATACCTATGACCGGCCGGACATGGCGAAACTAGGACTGCCCGCGGCGCGCAAATACGCGCAGCTTGCGCCTGCTGCTCCCCATGCGCTGCACATGCCAGCACACATTTTTGCGCGGCTGGGGTTGTGGCAGGACGATATTGATTCCAACGTTGCCTCCGTCGCCGCCACCCGGAAAGAAGCGGCGATACATATGGGAGGCGAAGGGCATCAGTTCCACGCGCTGGATTTTCTCGTTTATGCGTATCTGCAGACCGGACGCGAAGAGGATGCGCAGAAGATCATTGATGAAGTCCGCGCCATGCCGCCGATGCACGACATGTACGGGATGGGGTTTGACCCGACGAAGTTCGCGTTGTCAGTGTTTCCGGCGTCGTATGCGCTGGAACTGCATCATTGGAACGAAGCGGCCCAGCTTGCTGTGGTGGTTGACGCCAGCGATTCGGACCAGTCGGTTACTTATACGGCGCGGGCGATTGGCTCGGCGCGAAGCGGGAATGTAGAACAGGCCCGCAAAGAGCTTGCGCAGTTGGAGGCGATCCACAAGAAACTCGAGCCAGGAAAGAAGAAAGATCAAGGCGAATACGAGGGCGTAACCGACGAGTTGACGCTAGCCCGGGCATGGATTGCGTATGCCGACGGCAAGCGCGACGAGGCGGTCGGTCTGCTGCGGCCTCTAGCGGATAAAGAAAAAGGCGAAGCCGAAGCCAGCCAGGGAGTTCCGGTGCACGAGATGCTGGGCGACATGCTGCTGGAAGCGAACCATTCCGAAGAAGCGCTGGCGGAGTATGAGGCGTCGCTAAAGAATGATCCGGGGCGGTTTGACTCGCTGTATGGGGCGGCGCGCGCTGCGGAAGCGGCCCACAAGAATGACAAGGCCCGGGACTACTACTCGCAACTGGTGACGAACTGCAAGGGGTCGCAGTCCGAGCGCGCGGAGTTGAAGTATGCGCGTGAAGAGATGGACAAACTGGCACGGGTTTCTACGGAGCGGACCGCGGTGGAAAGTCCGGTGACGCTTTCTCCGGCGCCAATCCTGATCCCCGATTCGCTTGCGAGTTCCTGGGGCCCGCTCACTCCCCGCCGGTCGGCGCGTCGGTCCCATGCTATTGAAACAGTCGTATTGCGGATCCCAAGGTGGATTTCATCTGCCACGGAACGTGCCGTCCATCATCTGTGAGTCGGGCCCAGCATCGCCTTCACCGCCATCGCCGCGATCATGAGTGCTGCACCTAGCGCGGCGTTGTACTCGCGGTGTTTCCAGTAAAGATCCCACGAGAAGCAGTTCGCGCTGCTCTGATAAGGGCGGAGACGCGGAAACAATCGCGGGACATGGTTAGCATATTCCTCAAACTCCGGAAAGTGTCTTTGCAGAAATGATTCCTCGGAGCGGATCACGGGAATATAGATAGCGAAAAACATGACGGTCGCGATTAAGACAATCCACCAGCTTCGGGAAGCGACGGCAAAGCCAGCCGCCAGAATGAAAGATCCGAAATAAAGCGGATTGCGAGTGTAGGCATAGGGGCCACTGGTGGTGAGTTGTTCGTTCTTCTTGACGTGTCCAGAGGCGAGGGCGCGGACCAACAGTCCGATTAGCGCAATACAACTGCCGGCGACAATTGAATGAAAAGTTGGATGTGCCAGCCAGATGTAGGCGACAGCAAACAGGAAACCGAGCGGCACGCGGATGCGGCGCGCGATTTTCTGCCAGCTAGGCATGACGACTCTCCAATAAACGGCGAGCGGCGGAGATCACTTCCTCGGCGGTGATCTGAAGCAACCCCGGATCAGGAGTGCTAGTGTGCGAGAGCGATGTCTGACTAGCAGGATTTCGCAGCACGATGCTCTTGGTCCCGTAGGGGCCGTTGCGGGCGGGATCGGTGGGGCCGAAAAGCCCGACCACGGGAATTTGTAACGCGGCTGCCAGATGGAGCGGGCCGGTATCGCCTCCAATGAACAGTCGCGCACGGCGAGTGAGCGCGATCAGTTCCGCGATGGAGCAGGAAATCGATTGTGCCGTGCCATTGCTCGCCGCAAGCGCGGCTTGCGCAAGGCCTTCCTCGCCGGGGCCGCAGTTGATGAGGGGCGTCAGTCCGTCCGCGGCCAGCGTGCTGGCGACAGCGCCGTAGCGCTCGGGTGGCCACTGTTTCGCGCCCCATCCGCCGCCGGGGTTGATGATGGCGAATTCCTTTTCTCCGCCAAGGTCCGCCACCTTCTTGGTAATGTCCGCCTCCGCTTGATCGTCGTACGGCAATTCGATCGCCGGTACGGGGAGAGTTTTCCCTGCGACTGCCTCTGCGAGAGAATGATATTGCTCGATGACGTGGGCCTTCGTTGTCGCGATCCGGCGAGTGTACAGGATACGCGCCGGGGTCTCGCGCGGACGGTTCAGACCGACGATGGTTCGAGCTCCCGAGCAGCGCGCAATGGCTGCGGATTTGAGAGCCCCCTGGAAGTCAGCCGCGATTTCGTACTTCAAGCCGCGAACTTCATGGAGTGCCGACGAGATTTGCCGCTGCGTCGCGCGCGAGAGCAACGATTTGCGCCAGGCTTTGGTATTCATCGCATGGACGTAATCCACCAGCGGGCGCGTGGGACTGCGAGGGCCGGACCTCGGCGAGTTTTGCCCACAAAGCAGGTGCGCCCAGCGTTCTTCGACGATCCAGCCAATTCGCGCATCGGGCAAAGCCCTGCGCAGAGCAGTAACCGCGGGCAGAGTATGGATGATGTCTCCCATGGCACCGAGGCGCACCACCAGCAGGCTTTCGGGGTCTGCCGCGGTGGCGCTCACGGCCGGCGTGGCTCCATCCCCGGTTGCCGCAGCCGATTGCGAATGATGTCAGTGGCCGAGTGGTCTTTGGGATCGCCGACAATCTCGACACGTCCGCCGCATTCGATGACGGTGTCGCGCTCGGGAACACTGTAGGCCGTGTAATCCGTGCCCTTGGCGTGCATGTCGGGGCGAATCTCGCGCACCAGCGCGCGGACGTCGGGCTCCGGGAAGATTACAACAGCGTCAACATCCGACAGAGCTGCCAAAATTTCTGCCCGCTCTTCAGCGGGCATGATCGGTCTTCCCTCGCCCTTGAGCTTGCGCACCGAATCGTCGGAGTTGATGGCGACTATTAAACGTCCGCCCAGTTGCTTAGCGGCGTGAAGATAGCGCACGTGGCCGACGTGCAAGAGATCGAAGCAACCATTGGCCAGCGTGATTTTCTCACCCCTTGCGCGCCAGGTTTCCGTGCGGTGCCGTAATTCTTCTCGACCGAGAATTTTTCCAGTGGTCATCGTGTGAAATTCAAACGCGAGCCGCAGACTAAGTGGATCTTCGCGAATTCTTTTTCAACAATCTAGCTAGAGGACTGCGGCAACTCGTTCTATCCTCCTATTTCCGCGAAATCCGCGGCGCGACTTATTTTCCCAGGAGTGGCAGCGCGATCGATCGCGCCCAGCAACTCCTGTTGCGAAACCGTCGCGGTGCCGCGCTTCATCACCACGATTCCGCCGGCGTAATTTGCCAGATGCGCCGCTTCTTCGGCGGTCGCACCGGCCGCGAGTGCCGCGGTAAAGGTCGCGATTACGGTGTCTCCTGCGCCGGTCACATCCGTGACCTGATCGCTGCCGAAGACGGGAATATTGAGCGGCTTGTGCTTGCCGGAAAATGCGACCATGCCGTCGCGGCCGCGGGTGATAATCAGCGATTGCAGTTTCATGCGGGAAATAATTTCAGCGCCCGCAGAGCAAAGGCTGTTCCAGTCTTGTCCGATGTGCAAGGCCAGAGCTTCCTCCACTTCGGGTTCGTTAGGAGTGGCAGCGGTGACGCCGGAAAATTCCAGCATGCGGTGGCGCGAGTCCAAGACGACAGGGATGGAGCTAGTTGGTCCTTTAGCGCGCGCGGCAGTCAGGATTTGCGGAGTTGCAGCGCCATAGCCGTAATCTGAGACCAGCAGAGCATCCGAGGCTCGTAAATACTGGCGCGCTGCCAGGATCAATTCCCGCGTGACGTGACTCCCGGGCGCAGCGTCTGGCTCGCGGTCAACCCGAACCACCTGCTGACGCCAAGTGTGCGGCATTCCGGCAAGAATGCGCGTCTTGGTCACGGTGGGATAGTTCTTGTCGTTGCGGATTCCGGTGACGGGGACGTGTTTGTGGCGGAAACTACGGAGCAGCAAACGTCCGGCGTCGTCGTTTCCTACGATTCCCACCGGGAGCACGTTGACGCCCAGGTCCGCAAGATTATTTACGGCATTCGCCCCTCCCCCGGGGACGACCGTGCGCTCGCGATGCCGCAGGATCAGTACTGGGGCCTCGCGCGAAACGCGGGAGATTTCGCCGAAGATAAATTCGTCTGCCACCATATCGCCGAGAACGGTGACGGTGATGCGCGGGAATGCGGCCACGATCTTCCGCAGGCGGTCAGCTTCTTTAGGAGCGCGGGTCATGTTCAGGCGATCAATCTCCAGAGCGATTTTCTCACGGCGATGGCCTACGTTCCTGAATCACACGCAAAATAGTATCCAAAGCGTCAGCGGGTTCGAGAAGTTCCATGACGACGCGAGCAACGGCCACAGGTTCGAGTGCGGCAAGTAAGGGTCCGAGATTGATCGCGTCCTTCTCGGTGGTGACAAAGCCGCCGGCGTGCTTCTGTTCCCGCAGTGCCGCAAGTTCGCGGGCATCTTTCTCGGTATAGGAGTAGTGATCGCGATAGAACTTGGTTGCGACCGGCTGAATGCCGGCCACTCGCAACTGCTTTATGAATTTCTCCGGGCGAGCTATGCCGCAGAAGACCACTGGATTGGGCGGACCTTCGGCGATGGCCATGCTGCGCCGTAAATGCCAAGTACGTTGTTGGTCTAGCCCTAACTCAGAGTAGGTTGATTCTGCTGACAGAACCACCGCATCGGCGCGGCGCAACGATGAGCAGGGCTCGCGCAGTCGGCCTGCGGGGAGCAGTTGATCTCGAGCATCTTCCGGCGGGAGGAGAACGATATCGAAGTCGCGGGTCAATGAGCGGTGCTGGAATCCATCGTCCAGAATGTGCAGTTGCGACCCAAACTTGCTTTCTGCGAACAGACCCGCCTGATAGCGGCTTTCGCCGACAAACACTTGGCAACCGAGGCGTTTCGCGATCAGGAGCGGTTCGTCGCCGAAGTCGCGGGGTGAGCCCATCGGATCAACCGCAAGTACCCCTTGAGTCCTGCGGCCGTAGCCGCGAGATAGAACGTCGAACTTGATGCCGTGCTGTTGCAAGAGTTCGCCCAACAGGATGACAAACGGAGTTTTCCCGGATCCGCCGACGGAAATGTTTCCCACACTAATGACTTGCCCGGACAGCCTTCGTGTCTTCAGAATGCCGCGGTCGTACAGGCCATTCCGGGCACTGACCGCGGCACCGTAGATTGCGCCGAGCGGGTTCATGCTGGCCTCGCCTCTTGCGATTGCGCTGTCAGTAATTCGCGCAGGTTCTGCAGGGTGCGATTTGTGGCTCCTCGTTGGGCGTTGAGCGTTTCGGCGGCGCGGCGGCCAAGTTCACAGCGGAAGGTTTCATTGGCCAGCAATTCCAGGAACGCAGAACTCAGCTCTGACGGGCTGACCACGCGGACTGCGTCGCGGCTCCGGAATAACTCGACGATGTCGCGAAAATTCTCAGTGTGGGGTCCGATCAAAATTGGCACGCCATGCTGCGCGGGTTCGATGATATTGTGGCCTCCGCGGGGAACCAGGCTGCCACCGACAAAGGCGATATCGGCTAGGGCATAGAGGCTGGAAAGCTCGCCGATGGAATCAATCAGCAGCACCGCGCCGCTCAAAGATTCTCCGTTCCACTGCGACCGTCTAAAGAACCTGATCTTTAATTGTTGGAGGCTTGCTGCCACCCCGTCAAAACGTTCAGGATGGCGAGGGGCGAGCAGCAGGACAGCAGTGCGATGGCGGGACAGCACCTTCCGGAACGCTTCCGCTAACAGATCTTCTTCGCTTGCGGGAGCGCCCTCGACGGTGCTTCCGCACACCAGAACTGGGCCGGAACCGGATGCGGCCAGTGCCGCTCGCAACTGAGCCACGATGGGAGTGGCGGGCGGCGGTGGAACATCGTACTTGAGGTTTCCGGCAACCAGGACCCGGTCGGGGACTGCGCCGATCTCGACCAGGCGGCGGGCATCTTCGGGGGTCTGGGCGAGAAAGAGATCTACACTGCGGAGTATTTTTGCAAGGACTTTGCGCCAACGCCTGAAACCGGGAAACGAGCGATCCGAGATGCGGGCGTTCACGATCGCCACCCGCGTGCCGGACCGATGCGCAACTCGCAGAAAGTTCGGCCAGAATTCGGTTTCCGCAATCACAATCAGGACGGGCCGCAGCGCGGCAATCCAACGCTGCGCGGCAAACGCGAAATCAATGGGAAAGTAGAAGACGTTTTCATTACCGAATCGCGCTGTGGCGAGTCTCTGTCCAGTGTCCGTCGTAGTGGAAACTACGACTCGATGCTCCGGAAAGTGAACCCGCATGGCCGCCACTAGTTCACTGACGGCGAGGACTTCCCCGACTGAAACTGCGTGGATCCAGATGGAGGGCTGGTGAGGATTCCGAAATCGCTCCGGTACCAAACCCAGTCGTTGTGGCAATCCCCGGCGATACTTGCCATGGCGGAGCATTTGAAACAGCCAATACGGACTCCCCAGCACGAGCACTACCGCCAGGAGCGCGCTGTAAAGGGGGTACATTGAGGAAAAGACATTCTAACCGTGAACCTGACGGGGGACACAGGGGCGGTCCGCTACCGAGGCACCAAAAGCGTCCTGGTCTGGCATCTTATATCCTGAGCTGCATATGAAAAAATTGCCTTGGGTTCGGTTCTGGCTGCCGTCGGCGTTCGTCATTGCTGTGCCGTTGCTGTGTCTGGCGGCAAAGCAATTCTCCATGCCCAAGACGCAGCCAGCGTTCAGCTATCCGGCGCACGACCATCACGCGAAAGAAAACGTCACCGTAGGGCTCGATCCTTATGACGATCTGGCTAAAGCGAGAGTTTTCACCGTCAATTACCACGATCACGATCTGCTGCCCATCCTTCTGGTGGTGACCAACGACAGTGACGAACCGATTGAACTCTCGGGAATGAGTGCGGAGCTGGTGACTGCGGACCGCGCCAAGTTGAGCGCAGCTACCGAGGACGACATTCTACGAAGGATTTCTCATCCCCGTGCCTCGGGCGCGCGTGTCCCGGTTCCTTTTCCAACCAAGCGGGTAAAGGGTGGGGTGAATTCCAAGGAGTTGGATGAAATTCAAAGCGCACAGTTCAAAGCGAAAGCCGTGGAACCACGGAGCTCTCAGGCAGGATTTCTCTTTTTCGATGTCTCCGATCTGCAGAACCCACTCTCGGGAGCGCACTTTTACTTGACCGGAGTGCGCGATTCGTCCGGCCATGAACTGATGTATTTTGACGTTGAGTTGGGGAAACCAATGGGCAGCAGTGGCCAGTGATCAGTGGTCAGTAGGTCGGCGATCCGGTGACGGGGCGGCCATGGGTTAGTGAAACCTTCGTACTTCATTGATCCCCACCCAAGAATCATTGCCTACTGCCCACTGACCACTGCTTTATAATCTCCTGAATATGGCGACATCGGTGGAGAGTTCTGTGGCGGAGCGGGCCAAGTATGAGCCGGTCATCGGACTGGAAGTCCACGTCCAACTGCTGACCGCGAGCAAGATATTCTGCTCCTGCTCAACACGCTTTGGCGACCCGCCGAATACGAATGTGTGTCCGGTGTGTCTGGGGCTTCCGGGTGCATTGCCGGTTCTAAATCGCAAAGCGGTGGAGTTTGCGACGCTGGCGGCGATGGCGCTGAATTGTGAGATCCGCGAGACTTCGATTTTTGCTCGCAAGAACTATTTCTATCCTGACCTACCCAAGGGCTACCAGATTTCGCAGTATGACAAGCCGCTGGCGGAGCATGGGTTTATTGAGATCGAGGCTGGTGGCGGCCGGTCGGGGCCTGCCCTGAGCGTGGTCGAAGGGACGCCCGGCGCTCCAACCACAACCAAGAGGATTGGGATAACCCGCGTGCATCTCGAAGAAGACGCAGGTAAGAGCCTTCATGAAGGATTCGTTGGGTCGAGCGACACTACAGCGATCGACTTGAACCGCAGCGGAGTGCCGCTGATTGAAATCGTGAGTGAGCCGGATATCGCTACTCCCGACGAGGCTTACGAGTATCTGACGCGGCTGAAGGAAATCATCCTGTACACCGGGGTGAGCGACTGCAACATGGAGGAAGGCTCACTGCGCTGCGATGCCAACATCAGCGTGCGCCCGCGTGGGCAGGAGAAATTTGGCACCAAGACGGAAGTGAAGAACGTCAACTCGTTCCGCTTTATTCGCGAGGCGCTGGAGTACGAGATTGACCGGCAGATTGAAGTGATCGAATCCGGCGGAAGGATCACGCAGGAGACGCGGCTCTATAACTCCGTCGAAGGCAAGACTTACGGAATGCGGTCAAAAGAGCAGGCGCATGACTATCGTTACTTCCCGGAGCCTGATCTGCTTCCGCTGGTGGTGGACGAAAAATGGAGGGGGGGAATCCACAGCACATTGCCCGAACTGCCCGAAGCGCGCCGGAAGCGCATGGTGGCGGACTACGGTATCACTGTGCAAGATGCGCATGTGCTCACGCTGACCAAGACGTTGGCCGATCAGTTCGAGTCGGCGGCGAAGGCGGCAAGAAATCCCAAACGCGTGGCGAACCTTGTCCAGAGCGAACTGATGGGCCGGCTCAAGGCCCACGGACTGGAGATTGAGCAGTCAGCAATCACTATGAAGGGTGTAGCGCAGGCGGCGGACTTGGTGGAATCGGGCGTCATCTCCGGCAAGATGCTAAAAGATCTCTTCGATCTTTGTTTTGAGCGCAGCAAGGACTTCCCTGAGGTCTATGAAGAAGAAGGGCGTCCGGAGCAGTCGCGTGACACTTCGGCGCTCGAAAAGATCATTGACGAAGTGCTGGCGGCGAATCCCAAGCAGGTCGAGCAGTATCGCAGTGGGAAGAAGACCGTGATCAGATTTTTTGTCGGCCAGGTGATGAAACTATCAAAAGGCCAGGCGAATCCGCAGATGGTGAATCAGTTGGTGGAGAAGAAGCTGGGGGAGAGCGGTTTTGCTAAGGAAGACGAGCGCCTGACCTGAGGCAATTAGGCGTGATAGTTGCTGCCATTGCCGACGCGATCGTTCGGATCGACGCTTCTCGCGTGCCGTTTCGCTCATTTCAGCCTGGGTTTGGTCCTTATGGCGAGCCGCCGTTGGTCAAGCTCATTGCTTCATATCTGAACGGGCTGCCAAGATACGAGAATAAGGCGCGCACAAAGCGGACCCCCGATCTCCTTATTTTCCTAACGAATGGGCGTTAGAGTTCAAGATCACGCGTCCGTACGGAGACAATGATCGCGAAGCCGAAAATTGGTCCGTCAATCTCTTACACCCGTACGCCGGGAACGTGAGCACGATTGGCGACTGTTACAAACTAGCGAGACTTGATTGCCCCGAGCGAAGGGCCGTGGTCGTCACCGGGTATGAGCACACTCCCGCCAAGATTGCCCTAAACCCCCTGATCGAGTCCTTCGAAGCAATTGTGAGGAAGGTTACACACATCAAACTGTCTGCCCGGATCGAATTGCGCCGAGAGCATCTGGTACATCCGGTGCACCAGGCGGCAATAATCTTTGCGTGGGAGGTACTCACTACCTAGCCCCCGCCCTGTCTTTCCAAGAAATGGAGAACAAGGACGGGACACACTTCGACCCGCATCCGGCCAACAGCTTCCGTCATATTCCTCGTCCCGCAAATCCCGCCTAACATTAAATCCTTCCTCACAAGAACAGGGGCCATCGTGTGCCCGGAGGGCGGACATGCAACTCACTGGCAAGCGCATTTTTACCGGAGTCATGCTGATTGGCGCGGCGATTACCGTTTATCAGGTGATGAGTAAGCCGCAGCCGATTGCGCCTCCGTCGATCGCCAGCGCTGCGCGGGAGAACGCGCAGGCGTTTGATCAAAAGCTCGAACAATTGCAGGCGCCTAGAAGCGCGGGCAGCGCTCCTGCCGAAGTGCACTTTACTTCTGACGAAGTGAGCGCGGAGATGGCGGAGTCAATGGGAGCTGTTCCGGCCGCTCCTCCATCCCAAGCCGAGCCGGTCAGCGCGGGGCCCGGTTCTCCCGATGCGGTGGTTGCTCCGGGGGAGGTTACAGTTAAGGGCTATCAAGTGAAACTGGATGGAGACGTTGCCCACGGCCAGTTCCTCACTCAAGTCGCCGGAAAAGATATCTACGTCACGCTAGCCGGACATTTGGGATCGCAGGACGGCTACGTGACTTTCGACCCGACGGAATTCAAAGTTGGAGACTTGAGCATCCCGGTGTCGCTGGTGAATTCAGCGCTGCAAAAGAAGCTGACGGAACAGCGTGAGCAACTGAAGCTGCCGGATGGCGTGGGCGGGCTAAGAGTGGAGAATGGGGAGCTGGTGATTACGCAGAAGTAGGTGGTAAAAAGCTACCCGCGACGCCGGTAGTACACCGCAAACTCAAATCCTGGATTCGGCGGGAATAATTCGGCAATTTTTCGCAGGCGCTCGGCCAAAGCTGCCGGGGCGAGCAGAGGATAGTCGCGCTCGCGCAGGTCTTGATAGTCCACATCGAGGAACATGGACAGCAGATAAATGGATATCGCGTCGGAAAAGGCGGCGGCGAAGTATTCGTTTTTGTGTTTCTCGGCATCGGGGCCGGGAGCGGTGGAGAGTTTGCGGGACTCGGCCGCGTCGAGCGAAGTTTCGCCACGGACGCGGGATTCGGCCTGCTTCCAGACCAGGTCGGCGAAATCCTGCGAGACCCCAGCGCGCTCGACGAAGGCGTGTCCTACGTTGATGTAGAACTCGAAGGCGATGGAGAACTTGTCGTCCATCAAACGCGTGGAGATAAAGACGCACTGCGAGCCGCCGAGTTCCAGATTGCGATGGCAAACCGCGCTGTCGCTGAGAGCAACATCGTAGCGGTCGGCGATGACGGTCTGGTCTCCCTGGTTGACGGTGAGCGGCACGAAGTAGTAGGCCTTGCGTTCGAGGGCCGCAGCAACAGGCTTGGGCACGGCGGACACCATGCGTTCGACGTCGGCGCCGGGAATGTTCATCTCGCCGGCAACGGCATAGCAGATTCCGTTGGGAGCTTGCGAGACGGGCGTGTCCCTAACGACTTCGGTCGGCGGACGCGTGATTGCCTGGGCGGTTTGGGACATTCCGGCTATTCTAGCGCAGTGGGGTCGCGCCACGTGAACCTCAGATTTGTCATCCCGAACTCGCCGCTAGGCGAGCGAAGGACCTTACGATGCCAGTGAATCCGCTTCGGCGGGTGCAGGACGCAATCCTCTTGACTACAACCGGGCTGCAATCTGACGTAAGGTCACCCACCGGCTTGACAGCGGATTCGGGATGACACGGTGCATTGGGTGCGTGGCTGCACTTGGAGCTTCGGCTGGTGTAGGTTATTAGTGATGACTTCGGCCATAACTCCCGCTCATCCGCCGCGCTGGTATCTGATTCCCGTCCGGGTGCTGCTGGTGACGTTCATCGTCACGCTGCTTTCGTTTGCGGTGAGCCTGCTACTGGGAATTTTGGGAACCCTACTGGCTGCGAAGTTGCGTGGCATTCAGCCGGATATGACTTTTGCGTACCGGCATGTAGCGCTGCCGGTGGCGGCCATGGTCGCGGCGGTCGTGTTGGTCTCGGCGGGCTTCATGGAAGCGCGGCACTATCGCCAGGCCAAGACACTCTCCCAGATTGAGCGCGCGAGTTGAGTGATAAAAGTTGAGATGAAGCCTCGCATTGCAATTCCGTTTCCCCATGGCAGCGATCCCGAATACGCCGAGCGGGCCCTCCCGCAATATGAACGCGCGGTGGAACTTGCCGGAGGAGAAGCGGTCAGGATTCCGCTGGATCGCTCGCCCGCCGAGGTGATGAAACTGATCGAGCGCTGCGATGCGGTCCTGCTGCCGGGAAGCAAGGCCGATGTGGATCCAGCGAAGTTCGGAGCAGAGCGGCACGAGAAGACGGAAGCCGCTGATCCCAAGCGCGACACCGTTGATGAGTTGCTGCTGCAGGATGCGTACAACATGCGCAAGCCGGTGTTGGGAATTTGCTACGGCTTGCAGATATTGAACGTCTATCGGTCGGGGACGCTAGTGCAGCATATCGAATCGACGGTGAATCATGAGGCGGGGCGGAAAGTGCAGGTGGCGCATGACGTGGAGATTGAGGCGGGATCGAAGCTGGCGGAGATTCTTGAATTTCCCGCGCCTTCGCTCGGAGACGTTTCCGGGAAGGGCACGAGTGCCACTCGTGCCGAACAGGCAGTTAACAATCTCGGGGCTTTAGCCCCTGAGAGCTCGCTCGTGATTCCGGCAAACTCTAGCCATCATCAGTCTGCCGATGTGATTGGCGATGGGCTGAAAGTCACGGCGCGTTGCCCCGACGACGGCATTATCGAGGCCTTAGAAGGAACCTCGCCAGATCATTTCGTGGTGGCGGTGCAATGGCATCCGGAGCGGTCGTTTGAGGATGACGAGCGGTCGCGGAGCATTTTCCGGGCGCTTGTGGAAGCGGCTAAGGAGAGGCATCGCGAATTGGTGGGGGAGTTCGAGGGAGCTTAACGCTTTTGTCGGACAGGAGTGTCCGACCCACACTCGCCACTGCTCAGATATTCAGCACTACTTTCCCAAAGTTCTTCCTCTCCAGCAAGAGCCGGTACGCATCCCCAGCCCTTTCCATCGGCAGGACATCGCCGACCACCGGGCGCAATTTCCCTTCCTCCGCCCAAGCCGAAAGCTGTCTCCAGGCTTGATGCATTAACTCGCGCTTGGCGGAGAGATACGTCAGCCACAGGCCATGCACGCTTGCGCCTTTGGCGTAGAGCGTTCCGGCGTCGAGTTGCGCGCGGTGTCCGGTGGCGGCGCCGTAGACAATGACGCGCCCGAAATCGCGCAGGCAGCGGACGCTCTTGGCGGTATGCTCGCCGCCCAGCATTTCAAAGACGACGTCCACGCCTTCGCCGTGGGTCAGGTCGCCGTGGGTCAGATCTCTGACGGCTTGCTCGTAGTCTTGTTTCTTGTAGTTGATTGCGTGCTGCAGGCCCATGCGCTTCATACGCTCGAGTTTGTCGTCGTCGGACGAGGTGCCGTACATCTCGACTCCGACCAGTTTCCCGATCTGGACGGCGGCCGTGCCAACGCCACCTGCTACAGCGTGGATAAGTACACGAGCGCCTTTCGCTGAGTCCTCAAGCAGTCCCGCTTTCCAATAGGCAAAGTAGGCGGTGAAGAAGTTGACAGGGAAAGCTGCGCCTTCTTCCGCGCTCCAGCTTGCAGGCACGGGCCACAGCAGGGCCGAGCGGGCGGAGACGACTTCAGCGAAGGCTCCCCATTGGGTGTAGCCCATAACGCGCTCGCCGTCGCTGGCACGAGTGCCACAGAACTCGCGTCCAGCGACAAGGGGAGGTTTGGGGGTGCCGGGATATCCGCCGCTGCAGGCCATGGTGTCGGCAAAATTCAGGCCGGCGGCCTCGACCCGGACCAGTTCTTCACCGGCGCCTGGAGTTGGCTCGGGAACGTCGCGGGCCTCCAGAACCTCGGGCCCGCCAAGCCGGGTTATTACGATCGCCTTCATCGGAAGAGTGTAGCAATGGTTGTAAAGGGTATGTCTCGCCTGCCGCGCCGCTTGCAGACAGGTATATACTTTTTGCGATAAATGTTGCGATCCTCGATGGGCTGAGGAAACGGGGCCTTTTCATCTTCTAATCGCGGCTCCGGATACAAAACGCCGGCTGGTTGGGCTATAGCTGTCTGAAGCTGGCAACGGGGCGACTCCGCAAAGCAGCGGACGCTCTGGGGGGAGGTAATGCTTTGGACTTAATACTGGTTCGTTTAATTTTTGTCATTTTTGTCGCCATCACCTGCTATCTAATTCACCCCTTCGGCTTGGGCGTGAAGGTGGACACGGCGATCGGAGCGGTGCTGGGATTCGCCATCGTAGTCTTTGAGTGGCGACTGCTGAGCATCAGCCTGAAGCGGCTGATCGGCGCGGCCATTGGCAGCATCCTCGGGATCTTCGGTGCCTACCTGTTCGCACTCGTCATCCGCAATAGTCTTGCTGACAGCCCGCTCCGGAGCTTTCTGCAGATCATGGTCATGCTGCTGATGGCCTACGTTGGCCTGATAGTGGGGGCCAACAAAGGTGATCTGCTCAACCTGGCTGCCCTGGGCGGGATTTTCGGCGGCGAGAAGCAGAGCAAGCGAAGCTACAAGATCCTGGACACTAGCGTCATTATCGACGGCCGCATAGCCGACATTGCGGAGACGGGTTTCCTGGACGGCATCGTCGTCACACCCCAGTTTGTGCTGCGCGAACTGCAATTAGTTGCCGACTCGGCGGATTCGTTGAAGCGCAATCGCGGACGGCGAGGGTTGGATATCCTGCAGCGGTTGCAGAAAGTGGCTTCGCTGCAGGTGCAAATTGTCGAGGATGATTTTCCCAGCGTCCGCGAAGTGGATTTGAAGCTGATCGAACTGGCGAAGCTTTATGAGGGAAAGATCATCACCAACGATTTCAACCTGAATAAAGTGGCGCAGTTGCAGGGCGTGCAGGTGCTGAACATCAACGAACTGGCGAATGCCCTGAAACCGATTGTTCTGCCCGGCGAAATCATGCGGGTGTTTATCCTGAAAGAGGGAAAAGAGTACAACCAGGGCGTGGCGTACCTCGACGACGGCACCATGGTGGTCGTGGACAACGCCCGCAAAATGATCGGCAAGACCATTGATATCTCGGTGACGTC